>ERZ780218.705-NODE-705-length-27725-cov-7.192049_pt1 | contig 27725 bp, 29 predicted proteins | sample MGYA00510975_ERZ780218 | MGnify/ENA primary metagenome ERZ780218 (study PRJEB29588, sample SAMEA2152063) | human gut metagenome | biome: human gut; feature: human-associated habitat; material: faeces | place: Denmark | collected 2008/2010 ... | reverse complement strand
AAGCTATGTCTTCTTTTATGCGGTTTTCAATTTGCGCAACTTATTGTACATTATCCTTTCACTTTGGGGTAGGTGTAGCGCCAATGGTCATATTCCTCTTTCGTGATCTCTCCCGCTTCTATCTTTGCAGCTTCCGCTCTCCAAGCGCCCAGCATTTCACGCATACGAATATACCGGTTGAAATCGGCTTTATTTAAGCAAAGACAGGGTTCCCCATTGATCTCCCCAATTCGCAGGTCGCCTCTGTCCTCCAAGACAAACAGCGTGTGCATGAGGCCATAATCGTTATCAATATCCGGAACAGTCAGTGCTTGAGGTGATACCTCCAGTACATAAGCCAGACTTTCCACCATACTTGCCTTCGGCGTTCGCGTTCCTGCCTCATACTGGGCCATACGAATGTCAGCGGTACGCTCAGAAAAGCCAAGCTTGATTCCCAAGTATTTCTGTGTCATACCCCGCAGGTTGCGGAAAAATCGAATGCGTTCGCCAATCGCCATGGAAAGTCAGCTCCCATCTGTCAGCTTTGTCGAAATGAGCATAGCATATTCGTTTAGGGATAGTCAAGATAATTCTAAACAAAAAAGTTAAAATTTATCTATTCTTGGCTATTGACTATAGCATATTTGCTTAGTATAATAAGGGCTGCGATATAAACAAATTTGCTTAATTTCAATTAGAAAGGAGGACAATAATGAGCAACACATTTCTACGTGTCGAGGAAGTGGCGGAAGAGATGGAGGTTTCCAAATCCTATGCCTACAAAATCGTCCAGCGGCTCAACAGGGAACTGGAAAGCATGGGCTATTTAACGGTTTCAGGGCGAGTCAACAAACAGTATTTCATGGAAAAGGTCTGCTACAGCAGGCGAAACGAACAGAAAGGAGAATAAATCGTGTCCGTTTATAGAGATGGAAAAAGCAATACATGGCGTGTGATCTACCGATATACAGATTGGACAGGAGAACGAAAGCAAACGCAGAGGCGCGGTTTCCTAACCAAACGGGAAGCGCAGGCTTGGGAGCACGAGCAGCTCAGCAAGCTCGTTTCCGATTTGGATATGACTTTCAAGAGCTTCGTTGAGCGTTACACCGAAGATATGCAGCCTAAGCTGAAAGAAAACACTTGGACAACCAAGGAGCACGTTATCCGCACAAAATTGGTGCCGTATTTCGGCAAGCTGAAGATAAACAGCATTACACCGACGCAGATCATCGCATGGCAGAACACACTTATTAAAGCTCGGAATGAAACAGGCCAACCCTATTCACCGCCCTATCTCCGGTCGGTGAATAGCCAACTCAGTGCTATTTTTAATCACGCAGTACGCTATTACAATCTGAGGGAAAATCCATGCAGGAAGGTGAGCAGCATGGGAAAGAAAAAAGGCCGCGAGATGCTGTTTTGGACAAAGGAGGAGTATCTGAAATTTGCCGATGCCATGATGGACAAGCCTTTGTCCTACTATGCCTTCGAGATGCTCTACTGGTGCGGCATCCGCGAGGGTGAGCTGCTTGCGCTCACGCCGACAGACTTCAATTTGGAAAAGGGCACGGTGTCCATCAATAAGACCTACAACCGCATAGGCGGGCGGGACGTGATCACTGACCCTAAAACTGAGAAGAGCAATCGTGTCATCTCAATGCCGCAGTTTCTTTGCAGCGAAATGCGCGATTATCTGAAAAAGCTTTACAGCATCGCACCCGACGGACGTATTTTTCCTGTCAGCAAGCACTACCTCAAGCACGAGATGAAGCGAGGCTGTAAGGTAACCGGCGTTAAACAGATCCGGATTCACGACATCCGGCACAGTCACGTATCTCTGCTGATCGACATGGGTTTCAGCGCTACGGCAATCGCCGACCGCGTGGGCCACGAGAGCATAGACATCACCTATCACTATGCGCACCTGTTTCCGTCCAGACAGGCGGAGATGGCAGATAAGCTAAATATGGAAAGGGGGAACCCGGAATGTCCGCAAAGAACAGGGACGAACACAACCGCTGGCGCAATGTGACCGTTGCTTTTCGAGTATCACCCGAGGAGAACACGCTGATTGAAACCGCCGTGCGGCTCTCTGGCCTGACTAAGCAGGACTACATTACGCGCCGCTTGACCAATTGTGATGTCGTGGTGGAGGGCAATCCAAAAGTTTACAAAGCACTGCGAAATGAACTTGCCGCCGTAGCAGACGAATTGCGGCGTATTGAAGCCGGAGCAAGCGTGGATGCCGAACTTCTGAAAATCATTGAAATAATCACCATGATCATGGATGGAATGAAAGGGGCAGCGGAATGATCTATGAAAAAGAAAAGACCGCCCCGATCACATCTGTTGGCGCAGATGTGGGGCAGTCGATCCCTAATAACATAGTCAGTATAGCAGATGATGACGCGGAATACAAGAAAAAGCTGTTGGAAATCAAGCATTTTTGTGATCCATTGCATCTCAATACACTGTCTATGAACGACTTGCTTGACTGTTCTTTTCAGATTCGTCCGCCGTTGATCGACGGACTACTCTACATCGGGACATATCTTCTGGCTGGCGCGCCGAAAATCGGCAAATCTTTTCTTGTTGCCCAACTTGCCTATCATGTCAGTACAGGGCAAGTGTTTTTGGGATACTCCGTTCGGCAAAGCGGAGTCCTTTATCTGGCGCTGGAGGACGACTACCGGCGTCTGCAAAATCGTATGTCCCGAATGTTCGGCGTGGAGGGGACAGACAATCTGAATTTTGCTGTTGCTTCGGCGCAAATCGAAGCCGGTCTCACCGAACAGCTTAGCAACTATCTTAATGACCGCCCCGACACAAAACTCATTATCGTTGATACGCTTCAGAAAGTACGCGAGATGGTTGTGGAATCATACAGCTATTCCAACGACTATGAGACCATTGGAACACTCAAAAGCTTTGCAGCACGTCACGATATCTGTCTCCTGCTGGTACATCACACACGCAAGCAGTCAGCCGAGGACAAATTCGACATGATCTCTGGAACAACAGGGTTGCTTGGCTGTGCGGATGGCGCGTTTCTGCTCCGAAAAGAGAAACGCACCGACCGAAACGCAACCTTAGATGTTGTGAGCCGCGATCAACCGGATCAACGGCTTTATTTGACACGAAATGAAGACACGCTGATTTGGCAGCTTGACCATGCGGAATGTGAACTTTGGAAAGAACCACCCGATCCGCTGCTTGAAAAGGTCGCATCACTTCTAACAGACAGCAGTCCGTTATGGGAGGGCCGTGCCTCGGAACTGACCATTATCTTGCAGGAGGACACTCCGCCGAACCTATTGGTCAGAAGGCTGAATATCGGCAAGGGCAAGCTGGCAGAGCTGTATCAAGTCGAATATACGAGTAAACGCAACAAAGCCGGCAGCCTAATACGTCTTTGCCGCACAACAGGGTGACGATAGGTGACGATGATGACGATAAATTTGAGTACGGCACCAATACCTAAATCATCGTCACTATCGTCATCATCGTCACCGCAGGGTTTGGGCGGGGGGCAGGGAGCCCTTTTCAAAGGACAGCTCTGCCGGGGAGTCAACCGCAGTTGACAGGGGCAGCGCCCCTCTTGGAATGTATTTGAACACAGTAGTGGGCAGATACATTCCAAGGAACTCCCTCGGAGAGCCCACGACACCTTTGCAGCGAAGCTGAAAGTGTCATAGTGGGTTACGCACTTTGAAAAAGTTGCGTAACCGTCCCCCGTACCGTTTCCACCGAACGGAGGTGATTAGAATGGCGGAAGGGAATTGGAGCGTTATTCGTGTGGAAAAGATTACCGCAGAGAGCGCCCAGAAGAACGAGCGGCACAACGAACGCAAGAACGAAAGCTATGCGAATCTCAACGTAGATACCAAACGAATCGTCTTTAATGTTCATTTTAAGGATACGGATGGCCTGACATACAACGAGTATTTTCAAAAGCTCATCGACGAAGGACAAATCTCCACAAGAGGGCAGAAAGCGGGCGCAACGATTTTCAACGAACTCGTCGTTGATGTGAACACACGGTATTTTGAACAACACGGCGGCTACAAATACGCCAAGCAGTTCTACAAAGAAGCGTACCGTTTCGCCTGTGAGATTTACGGCGAGAACAACATTGTTTCGGCAGTCATGCACGCCGACGAGCTCAACAAGGCGGTGTCGGAGGAATTGGGAAAGCCGGTCTACCACTACCACCTGCATATCGTAGCAATTCCCACCGTCCGAAAAGAGATCCTGTGGTCAAAAAGGTGCAAGGACGAAGCACTCCGCGGAACAGTCAAGGAGGTCATCAATCAGGTTTCCCATTCAAAGAAGTGGAAAAACACGGTTCCCCTCTTAGATGAAAATGGGCAGCGGGTTACTGACAAGTATGGAAAGCCGGTATTTCGCAAGTCCTATTCTGTTTTGCAGGACAAGCTCTTTGAACACATGACCAACGCGGGATTTAACGGTTTTAAGCGGGGTGAGATAGGCAGTACGGCCGAAAATCTAAGCAGTCTGGATTATCAAATCAAAAAGGATAAAGAAAGACTTGCCAATATTCAGGGACGCATTGAGGCCGAACAGGAACGCTATAAACCTGTCCACGAGGTCCACAAGACGATGGCAGAAATCGAAAGCATGGGGCAAAAAACTATCACCGGTAAGATTGCCATCCCCAAGGACGATTATCAAAAGCTTACTGCGCTTGCAAAGGAGGGGATCACAAGCCGCAAAGAAATCGACGACCTCAGAGACCGCGTTTCCTACTATCAGGAGAAATATTTCAGCGCGGCAGCCGTTGCGGAACGATTGCAGGAAAAGTACGACCGACTGAAGGAAATGTGCCAGCCTTTCTTGCAGGCATTAGAGTATTTTCCAGAATTGGCCAATGCCTTTGTTGAGAAAGTCAAGGAGCTTTTCCGCAGCAAGCAAGTGCAAGAGCGCAAAGAGCGGGAGAACAAAGCGGCGATCCGAGCGGAGCGAGCCAAGCACCGGCGGAGCAAGGATAATTGGGAGAGATGAAAAAAGGCAAGCGCCCGTGCGAAATCGCGCGGGCGCTTAGTTATGTTATTGTAAAGTTTTTTTGCGTAGCTACAGGCCACTTATTGCGCCTTTGGGCATTGCTGCTCGTTGGAGCCGCGCCTAATCAGCGCATCTATGATCTTGTGATACACCACCTGATTGGGGTAATAGCGGTAGTCGGCAAAGATAGAGATGCCGCTGCCGTCGAAATATTCCAAAATCGCAGCGGCGCAGGCGGCGCGGCGGCTCTGCCCGTACTCGCACTGACACAGGATATCCAGCCCGTCCGCTTTGGACTGGCAAATAAATTTCGCCAGCGCGTCCGCCTCCGGCAGATAGGTGTCATAGGTCAGTCCCACATCCGGCAGCACCGACAAGTCCAGATCGCGGACAGTCACGGTAAATACCCGCGCTGCCGCGCCTGTGTAGTCCAACGGCGGCGTGGGTGCAGGTCTGTCTGTGGAGGGCGGGTCGCAGAAGGAGATGACCGCCGTGCGGGAGAGCGCATCGGTACGAAGCAATTCTTCAGCGGCTTTTCTGGAACAGATGGTCACGTTCATAGGCACTCCTTAATAGTCAAAATCAATATCACATTCCGACATTCCCGGCAGCGGCGGGTACTTGTAGCCAGTGTCGGGAACAGGAAACTCCGGATGAGTATCATGCTCCACCACATACAGCAGGATGTGACGGTAGAAGGAGAAATAGTTGAATTCCGATGTGTTGGCCAGCATGGGCAGGGTATATTGTTTGACCGCAAGGTACTTGGCAAATGTACTGTCCACCAACTCGCCCGTAATGCCGTTGGGGAAAAGCCCCGCGTCCTCGTTGCGGAGCGATTCCAGTCTGTCGCGGCACTCCTCGGGGCTTTCACAGAAAGCGTCAAACGCCTTTGCATAGTACTTCTCCGGCAGTTTCATGGCCCGCCGCGTAAAATAGGGCTCGCCATCCGGATAGGGACCGATGTACACAAAGGAAGTGATCGTCTGCAAATGGAAACAAGCTTTGGTCAGCCACTCCTGGAAACGCGGATGATCTTCGCCGATGGCCAGAGCGCAGCAAAGCGCCCGACTGAGCCGGTCATCGTAGAGACTGAGCATCTTCCGCAGGGTCGTTTTTGTCACCGGAATATTTCTTGGGTGCAGATTTGCAACCCAGCGGTCTTTTCCCACTCTCGCCATACCCGTTCCTCCGACTTGATACAATTCGCGGTATGCCCGCAGGGACATACCGTTGCAGGGGGATTCCTCGTCCTCCGTTTGCAGTTCATTATCGTATTCCCAGCCGCAATGCGCACAGATCCAGTACATATCCAGCGTCGGATGGCCGCAGACGGGGCAGGAAACGATGCGGAACATACCTGAACGGTACTCCGGCGTGTTTTTCAAATGGCGTTCATTGTGCATGCGAGTCCTCCCAGCTGATGCAGTTCAGACAGCCGCCCTGTTGGGCGATCTCCCGGATGTTGACGGTGACGATTTCCTTATGGAAGATCTGCCGCGCGGAAGCCTCAGCCTCGGCATCCTGCTCGATGCCAAACACCGGCAGGAAAACCGTCTGCTCTGTCTCCAAGTAGTTCAGGTAGCAGCCGACGGCACTGATCCTGGCGGTCGGAACAAAGGGAAAATCCACCGCATCCAAGCCGTAGTCCCGCAGCGACCGCTTTACCTTTTGCTCAAAGCCGCAGGATGACAGTGGGCGATTGCACAGCACGGTGCGGTCATCGAGGAATCGCGTCATGCCGTCGGCGTGACCGGTCATGTCGCTTTTCAGAGAGGGAATGATCAAAACCTCCGCCTCCAGCAGTTCCGAAAGCTCACGTACCAGCGCGGCAGGCGGATACTCCGGGTTTTCGGAAAAGACGCGGTCGCTGATCAGGACGCGCTCCCCGGACGGCGAGAACACCACGTTCCCGCCGTCAAGGTTGATATTGCTGTATGTAACCGGCAGGCCGAGCTGTGGAGCCAGGTCCTTACGAAAATCGGCCCTCAGATCGGGATCGTTTTTCAGATAGGACGGCTCATAGCGGAAGGACACCAGCTTTCCGGAGCCTGTCCGCACCGGCATGAAGTCCCGCAGCCAGATGTCTTTGGTCCTATCTAACGGTCGATAGGAAACATCATATTTTTTTAGAGCCGTAAGAATTGCTACCGCTTCCTTAGAAAACTTCCGTGGCAAAAGGGAGGAAAAGCAAATCATATGTTGCCCTCTATATCAATAGTTAATTAACTCCTAAGCAATCTGTTTTGATATGTTCCCAAAACTTTGCAATAGAAGGGACAATGTACTTTTCAAAATCTTCACGGGAAATCATATCACTTTTTGCATTGTTACAAATTACGCAGGCAAACTTGCAGTTTTCGGGACGATATCCTCCATCGGGGTCCATTCGTTCAATTTGTAAGTTACCACTAAAACTTGGCTTTTTGGAGTGGATAACTCCATTATCAAAAGCGGCCCGAAGTGTCTCGTCATCCACTCCACAGTAGCAGCAGTGGCGTCTCCCTCTGTCATCCATTTCAGAAAGCCACCATTCCATAAAGAGAGAAAATCGTTATTAAAGGGAGCATAATTCTTTTCATTCTGCTTTACGGTGAAACGCTGATAAATATTCTGAATATCATCTTTTACGATGCGGGCATATTCATGTTCTCTGAAATATTTGTCATACGAATTACCTAATTTCAGTTCTTTCAGCATGGCAACAGAATTACTCTGCTGTCGCTCAATAGCATATCTTGACAAAAATACTTTATCTCCATCAGAAAGACTCTCTCCCAAATGCGGGTACTTCTTTGCTAAATACCGCTCTAATAGCTCTTTACTTTTCATATTCTCTGTCCTCCAAACTTTTGATTTTTCTATATTGGTATCATACCAAGTTCGGTGAAAAATAACAAGCGCGGTACAGCGGTCAATAACACCGATTTCTTCTGTGCTCCTCCAGCACGCGTCGGACCCTGTCCTTGCGCGCTTCGTCCAAATCCTCGTTTTCGTTGTGATACTGCGAAACCGTCTCGTGGGCTATCTCGGGACTGTCCTTTGCGGTGGCGCTGCGGATGCGTTGGATGTCGGAATAGAGCAGCGTTTTCTTCTCGATAAACGCTTCGGTGATTTTTTCAAGAAACAGTTCGTTCCGAGAGAGAATGCTTTTCGCCTTGTTATAGCATCGCTCCAGCTCTGCCTGCACCGCCGCCTCGCTGCGGGCGTTCAGGCTTTCGGACATACTGACAGAGCGGTCGCTTTCAACATCAAGCAGAGAAAATCCCATCTTTCCCACATTGGCGGCCGCCTCACGGATGCAGTTGACCGCGCGTTTGATGTCTCTGCCGCAGCCATCCGCGAACTGCCCCGGATACCGCATCTCCACGGCGGCTTTACCGGCCAGCGCAATGATCGCTTCACAGGAATCGGGAACCGTTGTACAGGTATGGACAAAGCCGCCGCAGCGATTTTCTTTGGAGGGAAGCAGGGAAGCAAACCCAACACTGCCGGGGGATAGAATTTCACACGCCACCAAATGACCCGCCTCATGAAGCGCGGTCTTTTTGACAGCTTCCTCAGAATTATGGGGAACATCTTCCGAGGCGCCGTATTGCTGCTTCAGCACCGTGCCGACCATGTCCTCCATCCCGATGCTGTCCTTTCGCGCGAAGGCTGCACGGATCGCAGCTTCATTCAGAATCGTCTCCAGCTCAGCACAGGAATGATAGCTCATTATTTTTGTCAGATCGTTCATGTTGATGTCATCGAAGACTCGCTTCCCAGATAGGTAGTGGGCGATGATTGCTTCGGCATCGGCTGCCGTTGGCGCCCACACCCCGATTTTGCGATCAAACCGACCGGAGCGGCACAGGGAATCCGGCAGCTTACGAATCTCGTTTACCGTGGCGATCACAAATACATCCGTTTCCTTTACATCATCGATCCCCGCCTGCACAGCCACATATTCCGGCGTGTCACAGCGGGAGTCATCCTCATTGGCAAATTTATCCATGTCGTCAAGAAAGAGGACAGAGGGTGCTTCTTCCTTTGCTTTTGCAAACGCCTGCGCGATACTGTTGATAAAGGCGTCGCCACTTTTGTCCCGACGCACCGTAACCGTGTTCAGTCCGCATTCTTCCATGAAGCAATTTGCCAAAAGGCTCTTGCCCAAGCCGGGGGCACCGTACAGCAGCAGTCCGTGGGGCAAATGAGCGCCCATTTCCTCATAGATCGTCCGGTTGCGGATCATATCGCAGATTTGCAGCAATTCCCGCTTGATGGATCTGTACCCGATCACCTTGTCAAATGAACTCATGTTTCTTTCTCCTTTGCGGTATTTGCCGTCAGTATAGCGCCCCTTATAATAAGACCTTATTATATAAAATTATATAGGCTAAAATGGGGCCTTTTGAGCGATTTTCGTATGATTGCATAAATTGCGGTTACCTTGTATAGTCATTATCACAATGATTTGCACCGAATTTCAGCACCGATTTCGGATCAGAATGCGGACAAAGACACCGCAAGTCACCAAAATGATGACTTGCGGCTGTTTTAGGTGCCTCAATGAACTGTCGATTCCCTCGGCGATCGCGTCGTTTGTCAGTCCCAAACTCTCAGAAGTACGATTGGACCGGAATCGGAGACATGGGTCTCGCCCACAATGATCTGGTAGGGCTGATACGGCTCGACCACGATTTTCTCCACGCCTTCCCGGTGGGATAGCTCGCGGACGAGCTCGGCGGTAGATACATTTGATAAATCCATTTAGAGTGCTCCTCTCTGTGTTACCATCCTAAATATTCTCTGCGCTGCCTGATTCGAAACTCAGCATACTTACGATACCACTCGACTGCCATTTTGTACTGCTCTGTCAATTTATAAAACTGTGCCAAATGATGCATTCCGGCTTCGCTTCCCTGTTCGGCAGACTTATGATACCAGTATGCGGCTTCTTCATAATTCTTTTCAAGGCCATTAGCGCCGCAGTAATAATTGTGCCCCAGCCAGTCCTGTGCTTCGGGATCTCCCCACTCAGCAGCACACAGGATGTCCGCTATTGTTGTATATTCCAATGGTTCTGGCTTCGCAAATGCAGTGTCATCCATTTCCTCGGCAAACCCTGGATCCTCACGGAAAATATGCAGCAGCTCTCGCGTTGATTCATCTGTAGAATCGAGCCTGTCTGCAATATCGCTGGCGGCGCTGATCTCCGCCCGTATATACCATGTAATCGCCATTCGGATGCTTTGTTTGATGCCGATTCCTTTTTCATTGCATATTCCCATCCTAAATTGTGCTTCGGCGTACCCATGTGTCGCGGAACTCTTGTATAGCTCATAGGCTTTCTTTTCGTTCTTTTTTCCCTTCATGCTTGCATATATCTGTGCCAAGTGATACATTGCTTTTGGGTCACGCTGCTTGAGTGCTTTTTCGCGCAATTCAAGATGCTCTGTCAGCTTTGGATTGATGGTCACTTCCACGTGATCGTCCTCCTCTAATGCTCGATTTGCGGACAGTATAGCACCTTTATTTTTATGACCTTATTATAAAAGCCCCGAATTGATGCAAGTTTTTGAACGAAATCCCAGTGTGCTTTAGATTTTCGAATATGTGAAAAAGCAGCCATTAAGCGTGAGCATAGATCAACTCTCCGCCGACGATTTCCTCTGCCCTTGCTTTAATATTATTCATTGCACCGACCCATGCCATTTGATCGTCGGCTTTGAGCTGCTCGGTAATGCCTTCCAGCTCCGCCATCTGCTGTATCAACCGGTCTAACATTTCCTCCGCTTGTCGGTCAACCTTTGCCACATGGTCGCTAAGAGTACCGCTCACGAGCATCTCGTTGTAGGTCACCCTGCGATGCTCTTTCAGCCAGCGCCGATACCGCCGTCCCCATATACCGACCGGCTCTTGCTCCGGTAAAGTCAGACAGGGCACATAGTAGTCGCCGCAGCGCTCGTACCAAAGGCCGTTTCCATCATCAAAAATGTACTGTTCCATTGAAATATCCTCCGAAAAAGTATTAAGATCATCAAGATGCTATTGAAACACCCTGCTATCTCCTGTTATAATAATTCCGCTGTGGTTGCCAAATACTCGGCATATCGCTCTGCAAGTTGCCCTGATATGCGGCAACAAACCGGCAACAAAAAATCGGATAGTCTCTATCTGATGAATAATGGAAACAATCAGGATACCACGCGCGAAAATTCCTACGCAAATTTGTTTAAGGAAGCTTTCACACGGTGGAGCTGGAGTGACCGACCGTCCAATCAATTTAGCGATCTCCCTCTCAAAGCCCCCGGCTGCGGTCGGGGGCTTTGCCTATATCCGCGTGATGATTTTATGATAATCATATATAATTTATCGTAAAACGATAAGAATATATTGACAAACGAATACTCGGCGGTTATACTGTCCTCATCAAGCATCTTGAGGAGGTCGGAAAAATGAAGTGGAACCGTTGGATCGTCAAGGCTGCCAAGATCATCACAAAATTTACCGAGCTCGGTTATTGGATGACGGCCGCTCTCATGCTCACAGCCGGAATATACTCGTTTGCGGACCGCACATTTCTCGCGGACGCTCTGGCGGGATCGATCCGTACCGGCCGTTTGGAGCTCAGCGTCCTCGGCTTTGAGTTCAGCGTACCGACTGCGAACGGCATTGATATGCGGGCAATGCTTCTGTATTTTGCCGCAGCCGTCGCGCTTCCTTCCCTCATGGCGATGATCTTCCGCAATCTCTACCTTATCATCAAGCGGTCAGAGAGCAGCACGGTTTTTCAGGCGGATAATATCCGTATGCTCCGCGAGATCGGCATTTTCGCCATTTCCATTCCGCTCATGGGGCTTGCGCTGAGCACCGTGTGCCGCCTGATCCTCGGCACCGATACCGTCGAAACGAGCGTTCGGCTCTACGGCTTCTCCATGGGTCTCGTGATCCTCTGTCTGACGCAGTTCTTTGCGCGCGGCGTGGAGCTGGAACAAGATGTGGAAGGGCTTGTGTAAATGGGAAAGATCATTCTGAGACTGGACCGCATGATGGTCGAGCGAAAAATGTCGCTGAACGAGCTGGCAGAGCGCGTCGGCATCTCCAACGTGAATCTGTCCAAGATCAAGAACAACAAGGTGACGGCGATCCGCTTCTCCACGCTCGCGGCGATCTGTGAGGCGCTCAACTGCGATGCCGGCGATATTCTTGAATACCGGGAAGAGGACAAAGGCTGAATGAAAAATCGGAAAGCCGACGGCTCTCCGATTTTTTCTCTTGACAATATCGATATTCGATAGTATACTCTCCTTAAGAATATCGAATATCGATAAAAGGAGGCGGTACAATGGCCCGCGAAAAATTTCAGACGCTCACCGAGCAGATGTTTTACGTCCTCCTCTGTCTGCGTGAGGAATGCTGCGGCATGGACCTGATGGAGCGCATCCGTCTGCTCACGAGCGGCCGCGTGAGCGTCGGCCCCGGCACGCTCTACAATCTTTTAGAGCAGTTTGCCGCCGAGGGCTACATCGTCGAGACCAAATGCGAGGGCCGCCGGCGCAGCTACCGCCTGACACTTCGGGGCGAGGAGCTGCTGCGCGGCGAGATGGATCGCCTGACGGCACAGATGAACGACTATCAAAGACTTTTGGGAGGAGGCGAAACGCCATGCAAGCTAAGCGATGGGAACTGAACCTGTATTCCTTCTACGACCACACCGGCATGGAGCGGCACCTTGAAAAAATGGCGGCAAAGGGCTGGCTGCTCGAGTCGATCGGCACCACCCTCTGGCGCTACCGCCGCATCGAGCCGCAAAAGCTCCGCTTTTCGGTCGCCTACTACCCCGACGCCACGGAGAGCGACCCCATCACGCCGAGCGAGGGCGAGCTGACCTTTTGGGACTACTGCGCGCAGGCGGGCTGGGTCCGCGCGGCGAACCGCGCCCAGCTGCATATCTTCTACAACACGGACGAGAACGCCGTACCCATTGAGACCGAGGCGGTCACGCAGGTCGAAACGCTGCACCGCGCGGCGAAGAAAAACTATCTGCTCTCGCAATGGCTCCTGCTGGGGATGGCGCTGCTCTACACCGGCTTCGGTATCTTAGGCAACTCGTTCCTGGCGCTCGCGGACATCCTGGCGCTCCGCGGGACCTTTATGATGTGTCTGGCGGTGCCGACGATGTTCCTCATCTCCCTCTCCGAGCTGATCGGCTACTACCGCTGGCGGCGGAGGGCCGTGCGCAACGCGCGCGAGCTGGGGCGCTTCACGCCCACGCGCTCGCTGCCCGGCGTGCAGCTGCTCACATGGCTGCTGCTCGCGCTGATCACGCTGAGCGCCCTGACGGATTCCTGGGCAGTACGGCGGACCTTCCTTGTCTACTTCGCGGCATTTTTCGTCGTTCGGCTCACGCACAACATTCTGCGGCGCATGAACGCCAGCGCCACGGTCAACCGCACCGTCACCATTATTGTGGACATTTTGGTGGTCCTTGTGCTGTTTGTGGTCTTTCTCCCCCGCTTGGCACAGGAGCCACCGCCGCCGAACGCCGAACCGTATGAGTACACGCATCTCAGCATGGGCGGTAAAAAGACCACCACCGAGTACGCTTATCACGATCCCCTTCCGCTCTATGTCGAGGACCTGACGGAAACGGACTACGACCGCTACTCCTGTGAGCGGCAGGTCAGCGCCTCTCCGCTGGTCCGAAAGCAGACCTTCTCGCAGCGGATGCGCTGGGGAGAACGGGGCGTCGACGCGCCGGAGCTGCGCTGCACGATCTATGACATTAAGCTCGCTCCGCTCTTTGACCCCTGCCTGCAAGGAAAGCTCGACGAGTACGCGGACAGGAAATGGAGCATGATGGACTATCGGGAGGCAGACGCCGCGCCGTGGGGCGCGGACCGTGCGTGGCAGCTTTGGGATACGGAGGACAGCACGCCGCGCGATAGCTGGCTGCTCGTCTACGGCCGCCGCATCGTCACCCTCAGCGCGAGGGACATCGACATGGACGGAGCGGATATGGCCCTTGTCGGCGAACGGCTGGGGAAATAGGAAAAAATGAGACGGCGCGAGCCGTCTCATTTTTTCCTCTTCACCTGTTCGGCTCCATGTCGCCGGCGAGCGTGTCGAGGTATTGGTAGTACGGCATCAGAAAGCGGAAGCCGTCGAGCACATTGTCCTTGAGTTGTGGCGTGAAAAGCACGCCCTCTGGGTTATCGTCATAGCCGATGGCAATGTTTTTGCGGTTGTACCACGGATTCAGCAGCTTGCCCGCATCGCCCTTTGGACGCTTGAATTCCTCGCCGGAGAGTACGAATTTTGATTTATTCAGCCGCCGCGCCAACCTTTCGAGCGGCTTGGGGTCGTTGTCGATGCGCGCACGGAGCTTCGCCATCGTCGCCGCCCCCGCGTCCCAGTAGCCGCAGCCGTAGCTGTAGTAGTTCGGCGCAAGCTCAAAATAGAGCGCGGGCACGCTCTCAAAGCGCTCGTGCGGCCGCTCGATGGTGAACCACAGATGCTCCTTGTACGGCCCGCGTCCGTGCAGCCGCCGCGCGTCGCGGTAGATGCGGCAGACGTGCAGCCGCCAGTCCTGCCTGGGATAGTCCTCCGCCAGCGCGGAAAAGACCGCCTTCCCCAGCTCGCGCATGGGAACGTCCACATAGTCCGTAAAATCCTGCTTGTGCGCCATGAACCAGCCCCGCTCGTTATTCAGGCTGATGCCCCAAAGGAAGTCGATGGCGTTCTGCGAAAAGCCCTGAAACATAGAAAAGACCTCTTTGCTTTTGTTTTCGTCAGTTTATCAGCTTTTCCGCGCCGCGTAAAGTGACAAATGCAACCACAAAAGAAAAAACGCAGCCTAAGCTGCGCTTTCTCTTTCTACAACGAACGAGAGGAGGAAACTCTCAGAAGTTGGCTTATTGTCCGCTCTTACTTGGCGGAGTGACCGTGATCGACCTCATACATGTGCTCGATGAGCTCGAGGACCTTGTTGGAGTAGCCGATCTCGTTATCGTACCAGCTGACGACCTTGACAAAGGTATCCGTCAGGGCGATGCCGGCGGTGGCGTCGAAAATGGAGGTGCGGGAGTCGCCGAGGAAGTCGGAGGAAACGACGGCCTCGTCGGTGTAGCCGAGGATGCCCTTCAGCTCGCCCTCGCTGGCCTTCTTCATGGCAACGCAGATCTCATCGTAAGTGGTGGGCTTCTCGAGGTTGACGGTCAGATCAACGACGGAAACGTCCAGCGTCGGAACGCGCATGGACATACCGGTCAGCTTGCCGTTGAGCTCGGGAATGACCTTGCCGACCGCACGGGCTGCGCCGGTGGAGCTGGGGATGATGTTCGCGGTAGCCGCGCGGCCGCCGCGCCAATCCTTGAGAGAGGGACCGTCCACCGTCTCCTGTGTGGCGGTGACCGAGTGGATGGTCGTCATCAGGCCGTCCTTGATGCCGAAGTTCTCATGCAGGACCTTGGCAATAGGGGCGAGGCAGTTGGTGGTGCAGCTCGCGTTGGAGACGAACTGCATATCGCTGGTATAGTTTTTATGGTTCACGCCCATGACGAACATCGGGGTGTCGTCCTTGCTCGGCGCGGACATGACGACCTTCTTTGCGCCGGCGGCGATGTGACCGGCAGCCTTTTCCTTCGTCAGGAACAGGCCGGTGGACTCGACGATATACTCCGCGCCGAGCTTGCCCCACTTCAGGTTCGCGGGGTCTCTCTCGCTGAACACGGGAATGACCTGACCGTTGACGACCAGCGCGTTCTCGCGGCTTTCGATGTCAGCCTTGCAGCGGCCGTGCATCGTATCGTACTTGAGCATATAGGCAAGATAATCGGCAGGGCACAGATCGTTGATGCCGACCACGTCGATCTCGGGATGCTCGAGGCAGGCACGGAACACCATACGGCCGATACGGCCAAAGCCGTTGATACCGATTTTAATAGACATAAAATGCGCTCCCTTTCGTTTTTACGGAATATATCAAATGTATGGCACATTTGGTATTATAGCATACTCTTTTTCAAATGCAAGTGTTTTTTCAAAAAATTTTCCTTTACACGAAAGTTCTTGTATTTTCGACAGGAGTTTGGTATTCTACTTATTACCTCACATTGCACATTGCGCTCATCGCGCTGCGGTACTTTTTTCCACACGAAAATCGCGCCGTCCTGCAAAGGATATGAACAGCTTTCCCAAAGGAGGCGCACTTTATGATGCCGCTTGACGAAAAAGACCTCCAGCTTCTGGCCGAGGTCCTGCCGAACGTTTCGGCCCAGCTCCGCTCCTCGATGGCGAACGTGTTTGCCGCGGCGAACCGTCTCGCGCCGGCGGAAGCGCGTGAGGCCGACTCCGTGCTGGATAAAAATGCAGCCATTCTCACGATGAGCTGCCATCAAATGCTGCGTCTGGTCGGCAACCTCTCCGCCGCGAGCGAGCTGGTGCAGGGCGGACGCTTCCGGCTGTGCAACGACGATATCGTCGGCTTCTGCCACGCGCTCTGCGAGCGCGCGGAGCCTCTTTTCGCGCTGCGCGGCGTCGCGTTGCGCTTTTCCGCCAGCCACGAGAGCCACATCATCGCATTCAACGCCCCCATGCTCGAGCGCGCGCTTTTGAACCTGCTCTCCAACGCGCTGAAATTCACGCCGGAGGGCGGCACGGTCAGCGTGCGCGTCAAATGCGGTGAGCGCCATGTTCAGCTCACCGTGGCCGACACGGGCCGCGGCATCGAGCCGGAGCGCCTTGCCCACATCTTCGAGCGCTATCTGGATACGGATCGCCTTGATCCCGCGCCGCCGCACGGTCTCGGCGTCGGGCTGTCCCTCTGCCGCCGCATCGCGCAGGGCCACGGCGGGATGCTCGTGGCGGAATCCGCTGTCGGTAAGGGCACGGCCTTCACGCTCTCGCTGCCCAACGCCCGCTCGACGGATCTGTCGCTGTCCGACCGCCGCTTTGACTATGCCGGCGGCTTCGACCATGTTCTCATGGAGTTGAGTGACGCGCTGCCGAGCCGCGCGTTTCTGCAAAAATACCTGGATTGAGGGAGCGGCACGCATGGCAAAGAAGGTTTTAGTCGGTATGTCGGGCGGCGTGGACAGCGCCGCCTGCGTCCTCCTGCTGCAAAAGCAGGGCTATGACGTTTCGGGCGTCACGCTGCGGCTGCACCATTATAAGGACCGTCCCGGCACCTGCGGCAGCGCCGACGACATCGAGGAGGCCGCGCGCGTCGCCGCGCAGATGGGCATCTCCCATCAGGTGCTCGACCTGTGCGACCTTTTCCGCCGCGAGGTCATGGGGCATTTCGTCTCGGAATACTGCGCGGGCCGCACCCCGAACCCCTGCTTGGACTGCAACCGCGAGCTGAAGTTCGGCGCGATGCTCGACTGGGCGCTCGACCACGGCTTCGACTATGTTTCCACCGGGCACTATGCCCGCGTCGGCTTCGACGCGGCGTCGGGCCGTCACCTGCTCCTGCGGGGCGTGGACGCGCACAAGGATCAGAGCTATGTGCTCTACCAGATGACGCAGCGCCAGCTCGCGCATCTGCTGCTTCCCGTCGGCGAATACAGCAAGCCGGAGATCCGCGCCCTCGCCGCAGACTTCGGCCTTGAAAACGCGCAGAAGCCCGACTCGCAGGACATCTGCTTCGTCCCCGACGGGGACTATGTGCGCTTCCTGCGCGAGTTCGGCGGCGTCACGCCCGAGCCGGGCGACTTCGTCGATACGAGCGGCCGCGTCCTCGGTCGTCACCGCGGGCTGGTCGCCTACACCGCCGGTCAGCGCAAGGGCCTCGGCGTGAGCGCCGACCGCCCGCTCTACGTCCTTTCCAAGGACGCGAAGCACAACACCGTGCTCCTCGGCGACGACGCGGAGCTGTTTTCCTCCGCCCTGCTCGCCTCGCGCGTGAACTGGATCATTACGCCGCCCGCAGAGCCGCTGCGCGTCACCGCCAAAACGCGCTATTCCCAGCGCGAAAGTGCCGCGACCGTCACGCCGTTGGACGGCGGCGCGGTCCGCGTGGACTTTGACGAGCCGCAGCGCGCCATCACCGCGGGGCAGGCCGTGGTCTTTTACCGCGGCGACGTTGTCGCCGGCGGCGCGACCATCGACAAGGCTCTATAAAAACGAAAAACGCTCCGCCTGCGTTCCTTCCCTGAAACGCGCGGAGCCTTTTCTCACTTACCGTTCGCTGACGAACCAGTCGTCCACAAAGATCATGTCGTCCACATCGCCGCGGACGCCCTGCCACTCTCTCATGCTCTCACCTCCCCGTGCCATACCATGCAGTATATGCGCGCAGCGGCGAAAGGTTGCACGAAAAAGGGCATTTGGTCAAAAGGAAACCATTGGTTGACAAAACGAAACACCCGGTTGGTGGCGCAAAACGGCTGTTTTTGCTAAGCTGATGCCATCAAAGCAAAGGAGAAAGCGCCCATGAAGCTATGTGAAAAACTCTATGAGCTCCGCCGCGCGGCGGGCCTCTCGCAGGAGGAGCTGGCCGAAAGACTGAACGTCTCCCGTCAGGCCGTCTCCAAGTGGGAGAACGGCGCCGCCCAGCCCGAGCTGAGCAAGCTCGTGGAGCTCAGCCGTCTCTACGGCGTGAGCGTGGACGAGCTTTTAAGTCTTGAGGAAGCGGAAAAGGGTGACGCCAAGGCCGCCTCGTCTGTCGACGATTCCACGCCCGCGCCCGCGCAGGAGACCCTTGCCGCACCGAAGAAGGCGCTGCGGCAAAAGCTCCTTCTCGGCGCGGCGGCGGTCTGCCTCGCCCTCGCCGTCGGTCTGGCACTCTACAATAACCACCGCGTCAAGCAGCTCGAGTGGCAGGTCGGCTCTCTGCAATCACAGATCATGAGCGTGCAGTCCAGCCTTTCCTCGCAGATCGCGGGCATCAGCAGCTCCGTGCGCGAAGCGATGGAGGAGAGCGCCACGCTGACCGCGCAGTTCGACTACACGGTCAAGCGCTTTGACCTGGACACCTACACCTGCACGGTTGCCTTCGCCCTCCGGCCCAAGACGGTGCAGGAAGACCTTGCCGTCTCCCTCCGTCTCCGCTCCCTTGCCTCCGACGACGGAACGACCGCCGTCGAGCTGGTCCGCGACGAGTACGACGTCTACCGAGGCGAAGCCGTGCTTTCGATGAACGACAACGGCTTTGAGGCCACCGCCGCCTACGATACCGGCGGTGAGCGTCAGCTCGAGACGATCCGCGACCTGCCCGGCTTCGCCGACGAGGCGCTGCCGAAGCTCTTTGAGGACCCTTCCTTCGGCTACGGCTTCAGCCGTTTCTATTCCGACTCGATCCGCTACAGCGTCAAGGACTGGGAGGACCCCGAGGACCACCGCACCGCGAACCTCTACCTCGGCGCTTATGACGCCGCTCTCCGGTCCGCGTGGCTCGACTATCGGGTGGACGGAAAGAACGCGGCGCAAAGCGCGCTCCGGTTCATGGAGGCCGACCGCGACGAGCGCTTCGCCGTACAGTGGTGGATCAGCGACATTCCCGATGAGCGCACCGCCGGCGTCTACAGCATCTACGGCGCGGAGGGCGTGAAATTTGACCTTCCCTACGGTGCGGAGCTGCAGGTCGTATTCCATGCGGAGCTGACCGACGGCACGCGGCTCTCGGCGATGCTCACGCGCGAGATAATGCCCTCCGCCAACAACAGCGCCGACGGCGAGAGCGAGACCACCGCCATGCCCATCATCCTTACAAAAGACTGAGCCGTTCAGAGAGCGCCGCCCGCGGGCGGCGTTCTTTTTTGCGCCGCTCGCGCCAAAGCGTCCAGGAAACGCGCCGCAGCCGTCCGAAATTTTGACGGAAAAAGGGCTTGCAAAGCCCTCGCGTTGTGCTATGATGAGGCCGAAACGAAGCGCGCGACGCGCGCATTTCCGAAAGAGAGGATGAGGAGAGCTTGTTGGAATTTTTAGAGCAGGAGCACATCAGCCCCGCGCTGCTCGACGGCGTCCGCGCCTACCGCGCACAATACCCCGCCGAGCCGGCGCTGCAGGGCCGCATCCCGCAGCCGCGCTATCATTATTATGGGAAAGAGGTCTGGGAGGCCGCCATCGCCGCGCTGCTGTGCGGCGAGAACCTGCTGCTCGCCGGCAGCAAGGCGACCGGCAAGAACGTGCTGGCCGAAAATCTGGCGCAGGCCTTCGGCCGCCCCGCGTGGGACGTTTCCTTCCACGTCAGCATGGACGCCGCCGGACTCATCGGCATGGACACCTTTGAAAACGGACAGGTGACCTTCCGCCCCGGCCCCGTCTACCTCTGTGCGAAGCACGGGGGCTTCGGCGTGCTCGACGAGATCAACATGGCCAAAAATGAGGCTCTTGCCGTGCTGCACGCCGCGCTGGACTTTCGCCGCGCCATCGACGTCCCCGGCTATGACCGCGTGACGGTCGACCCCGCCGCGCGCTTCATCGGCACGATGAACTACGGCTACGCCGGCACGCGCGAGCTGAATGAAGCGCTCACCTCGCGCTTTGTTGTCATTCAGATGCCGCCCATCGCGGAGGACGGTCTGGACCGTCTGCTCGGCGAGGAGTTCCCCACGCTGGAGAAAAAGTACCGCGGACAGCTCGTGCAGCTCTTTCTCGACCTGCAAAAGAAGTGCGGGAGCGCGGAGATCTCCTCCAAGGCGCTCGACCTGCGCGGGCTTCTGGACGCGCTGCGCCTGATCCGCCGCGGCGTGAGGGCCGCTGTGCGCCTGGTGGCGCACGGCAGGCCGGCGGGCCGGGCCCTGGAGATGGGGATCACCAACAAGGCCTTCGACGCCTACGAGCAGAGCCTCATCCGCGACGTTATCGCCGCGCGCATCCCCGCGAAGCTCGACCGCAGCCGCCTGTTCACCGACTGATATGGAAACCGACAGCTACAGCGCCAACCAGCGCCGCGCCATCAATCTGGTCTGGACCGCCTGCGGCGACTATCAATTTGAGCCGCAGTTCCTCGCCCTCAAGGCCGACGGCACGCCGGACTTCTACATGAACTGCGTCATCGGTCTGGTCCGCAAGTGGCTGGGCGACGAGATGCCGCGCCGTCTCTTCGCCCTTTGGGCGGACGACACGCGGCGCTCCTCGTTCGACGACCTCGCGTGGCTCGCGCTGGAAAACGCCGTCTATGAAAAGGAGCTTCCCGTCCGCCCCGTGCTCGCGGAGCTGCGCCGCGCCCACGCCGCAGAATTTTTTGCCTCGGAATATCAGCTCTCGCGGCAGGAGTGGATGGACAAGAACCAGCTCGTCTACTCGCTCCAGTCCACCCGCTGGAGGTCCGTTCTGGGGCAGAAGCCGCCGCTGCTCGCCCCGTGGGAAAAGGGACTCTCCGAGGCCCTCGCCTGCCCGGGCACGCTCGACGCGGACGATCTGGAGGCCGCCGTCCGCGCGGCGTTTGAGAAATACCTGCAATTTGACGGCACGCCCCATAAAAAATCACCGTTCCGCCTTCATTTCAGCGACCGCTGGGCGCCGCTGCTCACCAAGCTCCTGCCGGTCGAGATCGTCCGCACCGACGAGCTGACCGTCGGCCGCTCTGCGGTCGCCGGCGAGAACGGGATGGTGCGCGCGTCCAACGCGCTGCGCGCCCAGCTTCGCTCGAACGAGCGCGAAGCGGAGGATCACGACTACATCGAGCGCTGCTTCGGCCGCAGCCTCTATTCCCCGCAGGCGCTCGCGCGCATCGAGCAGCGCTGCTGCACCGGCGATCACCTCGGCTGCCATCTCTGGTTCACCCGCGGCGAGCGCGTGCCGGGCCAGCCCATGCGCACCGACACGCAGCGTCTTTTCGAGCAGGCCGCCGAGCAGGCCAAGCGCAACCGCGCCGCCTACGTCCGCGACAGCGCACTGCATCAGAACGCTCTCCTGCGCCTGACAGAGCAGATCCGCAACTGTATGCTCATCCATCAGCAGCCTGAGGACATCCTCGCCCGCGAGGGGCGGCTGGACGGTACGCGCGTCTGGCGCGCGCCGGTGCTGCACGACGGCCGCGTCTTTCTCCGCAGGGACGAGGAGAGCCGCGCGGGCTTCACCGTCGACCTGATGCTCGACGCCTCGGCCTCGCGCCTGCACTGTCAGGAGAGCATCGCCATTCAGGGCTACCTTCTCGCCAAAAGCCTCGCCTCCTGCGGCATCCCCGTGCGCGTGACCAGCTTCTGCAGCCTGCGCGGCTACACGGTGCTGCGCGTTTTGAAGGATTTCGGGGACAAAAACGGCGAGCATCGCGTGTTCGACTACTTTGCCGCGGGCTGGAACCGCGACGGTCTGGCTCTGCGCGGCATGGGCGAGCTGATGAAATCGGCTCCCGCGGACAAGCACCTGCTGATCCTGCTCACCGACGCCAGCCCGAACGACAGCCACAAAATTCTCCCGAGCGGCAAAATTCCGCTCAGCCGCGATTACGACGGTCAGCCCGGCATCGACGACACCGCCGCCGAGGTCCGCGCCCTGCGCGCGCAGGGCTACCGTGAGATCGTGGTCACCGGCATTGAAATTTCCTCCTACGGCCATGACCTCAAGGACGGCACGACGCTCATCGATCTTCTGGAGCTTATCGCCCGCGAGGGCGGGGAGATGCGCATCCGACTCGGCTCGCTCGAGCCGCGCACGGTGACGCGGGAATTCTGCGAGCGGGCGAAAAAGCTCCCGACCCTCTGCCCGCACTTCCATCTCTCGATGCAGTCCGGCTGCGATGCGACGCTCAGGCGCATGAATCGCCGGTACGACACCGCGCGGTATTATGAGTCTGTGGAGCTGCTGCGCGAATATTTCGACGACCCCGCCATCACCACCGACCTCATCACCGGCTTCCCGGAGGAAACGGAGGAGGAGTTCAGCGAGACGCTCGCCTTCATTGAAAAGTGCGGCTTCGCCGCCATGCACATCTTCCCCTATTCCGTACGCCCCGGCACGAAGGCCGCGGCGATGGCGCAGGTGGACATGAGCGTGCGCGAGGAGCGCGCGGCGCGCGCCGCCGCCGTCGCGGAGCGGATGCACCAAGGCTATCTCGCCCGCTGCGTGGGAAAGAGCTTTCCCGTGCTCTTTGAGCAGGACAGGGGCGAGGACAGCGTCGGCCACGCGCCGAACTATATGCCCGTCACGGTGGGGATGAAAGGGTTACATAACACCGTGCAAAACGTGCGCATCACCGCCGTCGACGGCGACGGCCTGCGAGGGGAACCGGAGGAGACATGAAAAGCCACTTTTTTGCCTACATCGCGCGGATGCGCTACATCACGCGCTGGGCGCTCATGCGCAACACCTTTTCCGAAAACGTGCAGGAGCACAGCCACATGGTCGCGGTGCTCGCGCACGCGCTCGCGGTGATCCGAAACCGCGTGTACGGCGGGCAGATCGACGCGGGACAGGTCGCCGCGGCCGCGCTCTACCATGACGCGAGCGAGATCATCACCGGCGATATGCCCACGCCTATCAAGTATTACGCGCCCGAGATCCGCGACGCCTACAAGAAGGTCGAGGCGGTCGCCTGCGGACGGCTCCTTGCCATGCTGCCCGACGAGCTCAGGCCGGACTACGACGACGTGCTCGACTGCGCGGACGGCGAGGTGCTCGAGCTGGTCAAGGCGGCGGACAAGCTATCCGCCTACATCAAGTGCGTCGAGGAGCTCAAGGCGGGCAACGCGGAGTTCCGCCGCGCCGCCGAGCAGACCCGCGCCGCGCTCGACGCGATGCATCTGCCCGAGCTGGATTACTTTATGGAGCACTGCGCGAAGAGCTTTTCCATGACGCTCGACGAGCTGGAATAACAGGGAGGAAGAAACCATGATCAAAATTCGGACGCTATATATCGTTCTGCCGCTTACGATCCTGATGGCGGTGGGCTGCTACCTCAAGGGCTGGACGGCGGGCATCGCCCTGTGGGCGCTCCTTGCGCTCGTGTGCGTGGGTCGCATCCTGCGAGAGCGGAAGGAGAAGAACGGCGCGGAGGACGCGCAGAAAAAGGAATAACGCGCCGTGTGCGCAAAAAGCGGGGGAGCTTTCTGATGGAAGCTCCCCCGCTCTGCTGTCGTTTCCTCTGTCTCAATGCCGCGATTTGTGCGTTCCGCAGCTTGCATTTTGCGGCGAAGCCTTTATAATGATGACATTCTTTTGCGCAGGGAGGAAGGACTCATGGAACAGCGGAGGGCGCGCGGGATGCTTGCAGCGGCGGCCGTTATCTTCGGTACGCTTGCGCCGTTCGTGCGCGGCATTTCCGTTTCCTCGGGCGAGCTGGCGCTTTACCGCGCGGTGATGGCGGCGCTGCTCGTCGGCGGCTATCTGCTCGTGAGCGGGCAGAAGCTTGCGCTGCGCGCGAATCGGCGCGAGGCTGCGCTGCTGCTCCTCTCCGGCATGGCGATGGGCGTGAACTGGATCTTGCTTTTCGAGGCCTACCGCTACACCACCGTGTCCGTCGCGACGCTGAGCTACTATTTTGCGCCCGTGCTCGTCACCGCCGCCTGCCCTCTGCTCTTTCACGAAAGGCTGACGGGAAAGCAGATCGTCTGCTTCGTGATGTCCACGCTGGGACTGGTGCTGGTCATCGGCGTCGGGGGGCTCCGCGGCGTCGCGGATGTGCGGGGCGTGCTCTTCGGCCTCGGCGCGGCGGCGTTCTACGCCGCGGTCATTCTGCTCAATAAGTTCATCCGAAGCGTCGCGGGCATCCAGCGGACCTTTTTGCAGTTTTTAGCCGCCATCGTCATTCTCATTCCCTACGTCGCCGCGACCGGCGGCGTATCGCTGGGGACGCTCGACGCGCGCGGCTGGGTCTGCCTGCTCATCGTGGGCTTCTTCCACACGGGCGTGACCTACTGCCTGTATTTTTCCGCCCTGCGTGAGCTGCCGGGGCAGGAGATCGCTCTGCTGAGCTACATGGACCCGCTCGTGGCGGTCATCGTCTCGGTGACGGTGCTCGGCGAGCCGGTCACGGTGCCACAGCTCGCCGGCGGTGCGCTGATCCTCGGCTTCACGCTCTGGAACGAGCTGCCGGAGAAAAAATAAGAAAAAGGGAAGCGGCTTTCACTGAACCGCTTCCCTTTTTCAGTTCATAAAGTGAATGGTGATGGGGCAGATCTCGGCCCTGGTCGCCACGCGCATATTCGGCCCGAAGAGACCGACGCCCGAGGTCACGATGCTGTGCATCGACCCCACGCGGAGACAGCCGCAGGCATTCTCCCAAAATAGCCGGACGGTGAGGTTGCCGGGGAACATCTGCCCGTCGTGCGTGTGGCCGCAGAGATCGACGTCCACGCCCGCCGCGGCCAGCGCCTCCAGCTCGCGCGGCTGGTGGTCGAGGACCAGAATGGGCTTGTCCGCGTCCAGCCCCTCGACGAGCTCCGCAGGCGTTTTACGCACCTCGACGCCGCGCCCCGGGCGCTGCGCGTCGGGGCGGCCGTAAAGATAAACCTCGCCGCCGAGCAGCACGGCCTCGTCGCGCAGGAGGCGGATGTTCGCGGACGCGAGAAAGGCGTCCATCTCGGGGCTGCTCTGCTTTTTCCCGTCGCTTCGGAAGGTGAAGCCCGCTAAGATAGGCTCCTCAATGTCGTGGTTGCCGTAGACGGCGTAGACGCCGTACCTCGACCGGATGCCGCGCAGCACCGCAGCGATCTGCTCCGGCTCCTCCACGGCCTCCCAGGCGTTATCAAAAATGTCGCCCGCAATGACGACCGCATCGGCATCCTGCTCGTTTACGCGCGCGACCATGCGTTCCATCTGCGCAAGGCCCACGTTGTAGCCGAGGTGGAGATCGGCGAGCAGCACGACCTTCATGCTCTCCATGCCGTCGACAGATTTGTTTACGGTGATCTCGTAGGGCGTGACGCGCACGATGCGGGCGTTGATCACGCCGCCGACGGAGGTCGCCAGAATGACCGCCGCGCACAGACAGCCCGCGATGCGGTGCATCCGCGCCGAGCGCAGAGAACGGAGCTTCAGACCGTGGACGAGCAGCAGCCGCAGTCCGTCCGCGAGCAGGACTGCCAGCAGCAGATAGAGCAGCACGCCGAGCCAATAATTCCCGATGAGCATGAGCGCGCGCTTCAGCCGTCCGGCAGGCAGCGGAAAGGCCAGAACAAAGGAGAGCGCAAAGAAGGCGTACAGCGCAGCGGGCACGGCCCAATGCTTCCGCTTGCGGAACCATGGGAACCACGCCCGCACCCAGCCCATGATGCGGCGGAACAGATAGAGGTTAAAAAGCAGGTAAAACGGTGCGAGGAGGAAGGCAAGCATGGCGCGTTCCGCGCTCCTTTCCGAAAGGGGAGACACCCTTTGTTTTCGGCGCTATTCTACTCCCTTTACGCCCTTGGCGCAAGAGAAAAGATGCGGCGCGAAGCGCACACTTTTTTTGGACAAAAGTGACATTGACAACCCTTTCCTACAAATTTATAATCACAATCTCGTATGAAAGACATTAAAATACACCGTGGTAAAAGGTGAGGCTTATGAATCATCAGTCGTCGTTTTCGCTTCGTTCGTTCTTTCAGCCCGTGGACCTCACGCAGGGAACGTGCTGGAAGACGCTGCTCGTGTTCGCGTTCCCCATTATCGTTTCCTACCTGCTCCAGCAGGTCTATTCCATCAGCGACGCCGCCATTGTCGGTCAGACGCTGACGGCGAGCGAGGTCGCCGGTGTGAACGACACCACCTCGCTTGCAATGATCTTCCTGCAGTTCGCCTTCGGCGCGAGCGCGGGCTTCTGCACCGTGACATCGTGCTTTGTCGGTGCGCGCGACAGCGCGGGCGTCCGCCGCTCCATGGCGACGCAGATCGTCCTCTCCGCGGCGCTGACCGCTGTTCTCACGGCGCTGGCGCTGGCGCTGCTCGACCCCATGCTCGCGTGGATCAACGTCACGCCCGCGAGCGGGGAGGTCTACCGCGCGGCCTATACCTACTGCGCCATCCTCTTCGGCGGCATCGGCGCGCAGCTTTTCTATAACTTCATCTGCTCGTTCCTGCGCAGCATGGGCGACAGCGCCACGCCGCTCGCGTTCCTGCTTTTCTCGACGATCCTCAACGTGGGGCTGGATCTGCTCTTCATCCTCTCGTTCCACTGGGGCGTCGCGGGCGCAGCCATCGCCACCGTTGCGGCGCAGCTCATCAGCACGCTCGGCTGCTTTCTCTACGCCTTTTTGAAGTATCCCGAGCTGCGATTGCACCGCGAGGACTGGCGCATCACAAGGCGCGACGTTACGCGCCATCTCATTCAGGGCATCCCGCTCGGCCTGCAGTTCTCTGTCCTCGCCATCGGCATCATCGTGATGCAGAGCGTCATCGTGCAGTTCGATACGCTTGGCGGCGAAATGGTCTCCAACGCGGCGCAGAACGGCTTCGGTGCGGCGAACAAGCTCAACAATCTTCTTATGACGCCGCTCAACGGCCTCGGCGCGGCGATGACCAGCTTCACCGCGCAGAACCTCGGCGCGGGCGACCACGCGCGCATCAAGAAAGGAACGGTGCAGGCGCTCATCATTGTCTGGACGATGTGCCTCATCTCCATCGCAGCTGGACTGCTGCTCTCGCGCGGCGGCGGGTATCTCTATATCTTCCTCTCACCCGATAAGGTCACGGCGGAGACGATGCGCTACGGCAACACCTATCTCTATGTCGACCTGTCGCTCTACCTCTTCCTCGGCTTCATCTTCGTCGTGCGCAACTGTGTGCAGGGCATCGGCAAGCCGCAGTTCGTGCTCGGCGCGGGCGCGGCCGAGCTGGCCGCGCGCGTGAGCGTGTGCCTGCTGCTGGCG
>ERZ780218.703-NODE-703-length-27739-cov-4.540746_pt1 | contig 27739 bp, 32 predicted proteins | sample MGYA00510975_ERZ780218 | MGnify/ENA primary metagenome ERZ780218 (study PRJEB29588, sample SAMEA2152063) | human gut metagenome | biome: human gut; feature: human-associated habitat; material: faeces | place: Denmark | collected 2008/2010 ... | reverse complement strand
AATAACCCCATCGGTCAAGACTTTTTGAGGGGGCATTATTGAATATTTTCAGGGGGTAGAATCTTTTTGGTTTTAGGGGGCATCTTACACTGGATTTTCCACCATTTTCATTGCAATGGATTTCGTTTCGAACAATGAACGATTCATTTTGAATAGTTCTGCCATTTCAAAGTTGGTAATATATTCGCCTTCATTGATACCGAAGCGTTTAAACTCTGGGGAAACAATCAAAGAGCCAGTGATTTTGCTACCGTAATGGTTGTTTTCGTTGCATTGCAACGTAATTGAAAGGCGTTCACGGTCTACAAGAACATGGTTAGTTCCTTGATTTACCAACCCAAGACGCATACGGGTTTCCAGCCAACGAGCAGGAGCATCAAGCGTGCCGGAAATACCAACTTTCACGGGTTCGTGAATTTCCATAGCTTTACCTTCGCGAATAACAATTTCACCACACTGACCGGGAAGTCCACCAGCCAACATTTCTGCAATCTGTTTCTGAATCTCTAATTTCATTTCTTTAGTTTCCATAATTTGAATTAATTAAAAAGTGAATAATTTTATTTTCTTAGCCTTCTGTTCCGGTACGGCGGATTTCCATTTGAATTGTTCCTTGACGTTCATCCGGACGAAGTGGACGTGTATAACGTAACACTCCTTCGCTGTCGTAATAGCCTACAGACTTGGTTTTTTCGTCAATGAACTTGAAGCAATTTTCTCTCACAAATTCGGCCTTTTCTTTGAGAGTTTTCGCAATATCCCCGTTTTCTTCTTCCAAGTGCTTAATTTGGTTTTTATAAGCCTTGTCTTGCTCCTTGTAGATTTCATCCGCCGCGCGTTTATCTGCACGAACATCGCGCAACTGAATGTTCTTATCAACAAGGGTTTCCTTCAATTCATCGCGTCTGTCCTTGCTTAATTCCTTGGTGTAATCCAATTCCTCAATACAATCGCAGTTGTCGCGGAGATAGTTGTACCGCTCATCTTTGTCAGTGTATTCCTGACCCAAAACTTTTTCTAACATATTTATTTGAGTTTATGGGTGCAGGAATAACCCGCACCCGGTTAATAATGAGTTATCTTACAGGCAAAAGGTAATCTTGCCAAATTTCGGCAAACTGCTTGCCGAAATAGATTGCGATTTCTCGACTTTCGGAAGCAAGGGCACCCCCGTAGTGCGCGTACGAGTACGAGGCAACGGAGCCCGAGTCCACACACGAGACACCAAGAGCGGCACCGCTGCCCGCACCACCAACACCAGCGGGAGATTCTTTTTTAAGGTCAAACCAAGGATAATACTTGTATTCGTCGAAGTCCGCCCAATTAGGACACCAGCCAAGATTAAGAGCCTTTGCAATGGTTACTAACTTCTTGTAAGCGATTTCGTGTGCGGAAAGCGGTTCAAAACCGTTGTTCTCCAATGTGTCGTTCAATTCTTCAAAATCAACGGGTTCTTCTCCAATAACGGCGCAAGCGCGTTCGTAAGAATTTACGTCTTTATAATCAAACTTGAACGCTGTTTCTCCAAGAAGGTCTTTCAATAACTTCTTGCCGTTTTCGTCAGCCTTATTGTATGCGTTAATCGCGTTTGCTCTTAGAATTTCTATTTTTTCTTTCATCTTGAATACTTTTTAATTGTTCATTATTAATTTGCTGTGCTTTAGCCAGCTTTTTTATTGTTATACCAGCCCGGCGTTGAAGATTGAACATTTTGTTATCTTCCGCCGGGAGGCTTTTAAAGGCAGCGAGAAATGTTTGAATATCCTCTAACTGCTTGTTGCTGATAACGTACATATTACTTCATCAGAAAACGGCGGGAACCCGGCTTGCTGACTAAATACTTCGCATATAAATCGGGGTTTTCATCGGCGAATCGGTTTGCATCGAATTTTTCACTATCCTTTGCCGCTTTCCAAGTTGCAAGAACTTGGCAGGCACCGCCTTTTCTTCCGTAGTCCTTCACGTTAATGGCAAGTGCTTCGGCATCGCCCATGAACATCTTGATATTGCTTTCAAGTTCTTCTTTCTTCGTGGTAAGGTCATTTAGTTCGTCCTTGATTATTTTTAGATCGGCGCAATCTTTGGCAAGTTGTTCGTCTGCCTCAATAACTTTACCGATTATGTGGCGCGGGTTCTTCAAAAGAATATCATCAACATTAATCAATGCGGGTTCCTGGTTCCCTTGGATATTATCTACCCAAAATTTGTCTACCTGCTCAACCGTCCAATCAAAATATTCTTTATCAAAAGCGATGTCAGCAAAATCAAATTGTCGCCCGGAAACTAACCATGCAAGCGCACCTTCTTCGAGTTCGGAAACACCAAGTTGATATTGAAGCTGGGTGAACCAATGCATCGGCAAGTTTTCTTTCTCAACTTCCATTTGAGTTGTCTTACATTCAAGAATACCTTTGTTGCGATCACTCTTTGGCCGTCCGGGAATCCAAAATGTACGATCAGGAGAAACACGAAGATGTTGCTTTTCCTTGTTTACGATCAGCCAATCACCGGCAGAGGCTTTAATGATTTGCTTTCCGGTTTCATCAGCATAGAAAAGGGAAACAGCATCTTCAAGATAGTGCCCGGCCTTCATAGCGAAGTTTTCTACCTTCGGAGCGTCCAGCCCCTTTTTTCTACGCCAAAGTTGATAAGGAGTTTCAAACGGGTTCAGTCCAAGTATTGTACCCACTTCTGATGAACCAATTCCGGCTTCACGATGTTTCAACCACTCTTGGCGGTCTTTCGGTTTAATGATAATGTAACCCATATTAGTTCCCTCCAATAGTCATTAGTTTATCAATAGCAGCTTCCAAATTGGCTTGGCTCATGACCTTTTTAAACGCATTGTTTGGACTACCGTCTTTAATAATGCCTTTTATTGCCTCTTTACATAAAAAAGCCGGGCCATTTACATAAGACGTTGTATCAGCCTCAATCTTTTCTTCACTCACTTCGGTTGCTTCTATGGCAATTACCATGATTGCTCTACCTTCGGGTTTTTCTTCCTGCCATGCATCGGCAAGTTTTCTTACTTCTTCTATATTCATTGTTGTTGTTGGATTATGCCGCTTAAAAGCTGGCGGTTATTTTTTAGTTTCATTGTTAAAGATTTCACCCGTTTTTGGGTCTACATTGGCCGGAGCCGTAGCAGTCTTGGCGGCTGTCGAACGTTTTGCAGCGTCGGCAACTTTGGCCTTTGCTTCTTCGGCCTTTTTTTGTGCTTCGGCAGCGGCGTTCTTTTCCTGCTGGGGCTTGATGAAGGTTTCTTGAACGGTGGTTGTACCCTCTTTAATTGCGTTCCAAAGAGCCTTTAATTCAAACAGCTTTTCTTTGTCGATTTCTTCGCGCTTGGAAATACCCAAATACTCGCACAACGCTTGTTCCGTTACACCAGCCTTTGCATAATTGGCAATAGCATTTTGACGGCCTGTTTCAAGGTCAATAGCCTGTCCCAAAGCAACCTGTTTTACATTGGCGATGATTTTCTTTGTGACTGCCTTCGGTACAACGGCCAACACTGCATTTCGGAAGGCGATAGACGCGGCAGCGTTCCCGGTAGTTACTTGCATATCATCGGAGAAGGTTTTGCCATATTTATTGGTGATACGGCGTTTTACTTCTTTCGATACAGCAACGTTTGTTTCAAGGTCGTGGCAAACGCCTTGTGCAGTGATAAACCGCCCGTCATTGCCGATAATACGGGTTTGAACGCGGAGATTTCCCCATGCGCTGGCAATGATTTCGGCCATTCTGACAGACAACCCTTCAATAAGTTGTGTACCTCCGTCTGCTGCTTGGCGGCGGAGCGCATAGAAGCAATCTGCAGCGGTTTCCATGTCCATAGTGGCATACGTTTCAATCTTGTTTAGAACGGTTGGCAAATCACGTGGATATTGCTTTGCCGTGGCAATCTGCATATCAACCTCACTCCGGTTAATCGCTTGCAGCATTTCTGCTTGTTTTACTTCAATAATTTCATCCATTTTGCTAATCTATTATTCGGCTTCTTTTAGCTTCCGCCATTGCTTTTGTGAAGGAACCCGGACTTGAACCGGGACGGGTTATCATCCCTACGTGTCATTGCTTGATGATTGCGACATTCGTATATAGCGTCTCCCAATTCCGCCATTCCTTCGTGTACCGCCCCAACTCGTGAAGCGGTGGTTTATGAACAAAAAATTTGTTAAGTGACGCCCTCACGGGTTTATATGGTTCCCGCAAACGCTTCTTCTTGATGATACTTGAAACTGCGGATAGATTTCAACTGCCCCTTCGCTTCTTCGGTATCGGCTTGCTCCATAAGTTCATCAATGCTTGACCAATAGATGTAATCAATTTCCCAAGCCTTTTTGATAAGTTCTCTGTCTTTCTCTGTCATAGTTGTGCCCTCCAAAATCTTATTATTTCCCGGCCAGCGTAGAACTTTCTTCCAGTCTCTCTACGAAAGCCGCATTTGATTAAACCTTGCTCTGTATAATTGCGAAGAGTATTTCTATGTATTCCAAGAGCTTCGGAGGCTTGCATTACAGAATACCGCCCGCCTTCGTTTACTTTGGGTTCAATAGTTGTTATCATGCTGAATGTAAATGAATTAATTTGATAAATTACGGTTTTTATTAATACCTAAATGTGAGAATGTTTCATTGCTTTTTAATCTCTTTCATCATTTCCTTAAAGGTCAATCTTACAAGTACGATACACATAAGAAATATGATCGAGAAGACGATAATTGCAAATTCTCTCATGATCGAAGGTGTTGTAAAAACATTTACAAGCATAACGCCAGCACATACCAATATCAGCACCGAAAGGATAAATTCTATTTTATTCATGTTGTTGTGGATTATAGAAGTTATTAACTTATTCGTCTGATTATAAACGTTGTTCCAAGCGGGTCAGAGCTTATTGTGAAAACTCGATTTTTACCGCTTTTCAACTGCGAGGCCACTACTCTTGCGCGGGCAAGAGGAAAATCAATACAGGAAAATTCCCGTTCTTCTCCAATCGCAATACTTAACAAAGTCTGTCTTACAGAGACTTTTTGAATCACTTGCGATTTTTTTTCTTGTTTCTCTTTTGTTTTAATCATAACTATTATTATAAGCGACCTTTTTTTGAGATATAAAAAATACTGATTTTCAACTACTTTTCATTGACTACAATCGTTATGTCATTCCCTTTATCGGGGGTGCAACGTCGCGTAATTAACAGTACTCTTATAGTGGGTGTGTCCCAATGATAAACATCACTTAAACAATCGCATGATGCAGTAGCGGACGAAACAGCATCTGGGCTATATGATTCTAAATCTGAATCTTTTTCGGAAACCGTAGCACCTACGGCCTTATCAATTTTATCTTTGAGTTTAGTAACATCCTTATCTTGTTTTTCGCGCTTTTGGCTGTAATCTAATACATATACAACCCCTTCATCTTCATTCGTTCCGGGAACAATTTTTTCACCGTAAACGTCAGATATAACCTTCTCTATATTAGAGCGTTGAGAGCATCCGGTAAGAAGAAGGAAAAGCAATACAATTTTTAAAATCTTCATAACTTTAATATTTAGGTATAATCATTTCGGTTAATCCACATTTTACCCATTTGCAGCGGCACAACTGACATTCCCTTCCGTGTGGGCAAGCATTTTTTTCTGTTCTTGAAGAATTTCTTCAAGAAGTTTTTGTTGTCCTTCGATCGTTTTTTGTTGGCTCAATACTGTTTCCGTTAATCGTGTAATTTGCTCAAAGACTTCACGAGGCATTGATATAATTTCAGAGGTTGAAGGCTTTTTTTCTTCTTCCTCAAAAACTTCGCCTTCCCCATTTGAAAGATAAACTTTGCTTACTGAAAAAGCCGTAGTAAGTTTATCTGAAAAAAGTTCGGATAACGGCGATCTGCCATTTATTACATCTGATAGATAAGTATTTTTAATACCCATCTTGTCAGCGATTTCAGATTGCTTTAAGCCATGTTTATACTTGATTGCAGCAACCACATTTTTAAGTCTCTGATTTATTGGCATATACAATTTATTTTTAAAATAATCCGAAAAAACTTCATGTAATTCTTTTATAATCCGAAATAAATTCGGAAATTTGTTGCGTGATTAATTAAAGTCTTAATTAAATCTTTAATTCAAAAAATTAATTGACAAATATAATAATAGTTATGTTTAATATTTATGACATTCCACTGCCTTAAATTTGTCTTATTTATTTGATTAATGATTATGAATGAAAGATTACTACAATTTATTCAATATAAAACAGGTGGCCATCAAGCGGAGTTTGCTTTGCTTCTTGGCTGGGTTCCCCAATATCTTAATAAGCTAATTAAAGGAGAGAATTTTGGTATTCGTCCTGTTATAACTATATTGCAAACTTTCCCGGAGCTTAATGCACGTTGGTTGCTGCTTGGCGAAGGTGAAATGTTATCCTTCAATCCGGCTACATCTGTTATCAAAGATAGACTTCAACGCCTTCTTGAACTCGAAAAATATATGCGAGTTATGAATACAGAAGAATTGAAGCAAGTAACCGAAGGTGAAAATTTAGATTTTCCGCCTGAAACATTTGAAAAGTGGAAAATGCTACTTGAAGAAAAGGACAAAGAATGGCAAGAACGGCAAGCCGCTGCCATGAAAAAACAACAAGAGTTATGCAAACAGAAGAAAGCCGAATAATAATAGGTAGATTCTTTGATGCTTTAGCTCAATTGAAATCAGACAAAAGAATTGGTGGTAAAACACCTTTTGCAGAAAAATATAATATAAATAGGAGAAACTTATATAAACTTGAAAAGAACTACGAAAAAGACATCTTTCAAGTTGCTTGGCTATCTTATTTGGTAAGAGATTATAATGTGTCAGCGGTGTGGCTATTGACAGGGGAAGGCTCGTTTTACGCGGGAACCCTGCAAAATTCCTGCACTTAAAGATAAAGAGGTTTTTAACTTATTGATTATCAGAGTTTATAAAACTTTCTACCCTTGTTTTGGGAGCAGGGGGTCGTGGGTTCGAATCCCGCTACCCCGACAAAAAAAGAGGCAATTACATCATTCATGTGGTTGCCTCTTTTTTTATTACATTTTCAGGTAGTATTCTTTGGTTAGTTCAATGTATTCCTTACTGTATTGATGGCGGGGTAGTTCTATTAATAGTTCTTCTGTCCGGCATTCCTGCTTTTTGAAGACAAAAGTTATCAAGGTTCTTTTAGGGGGTAATCCGGGTTTGGTGATAACATTCAGTTGCCTGCATGGATATAAAGAGTGGTTGGAGGCAACTTCTTTTATACTGTCCGAAACATCTGTAGGCACGACGACAGTAAATTCTCCATCTTCTGAAAGAAGTTGTGATACTCCGCTAAACAAATCCTCATAAGTTAACTCATTATTGTGCCGGGCAGCATTTCTTTGCTGATCAGGGCATTTTAAAGAGTCTACGAAATATGGAGGGTTAGAGACTATGACATCAAAACGTGTAGTAGAAGTATACTGTTTAAAATCTACCTGTAACACTTCTATCCTATCTTGCCAGGGAGAGCGTACCACGTTTTCTGTAGCCTGTTTGGCAGCGGCGCAGTCTATTTCGAGGGCAACAATAAAAGCGTTGCTACGCTGGGCAAGCATTAAAGCTACTAATCCGGTTCCTGTTCCAATGTCGAGTATTCTTTGGGCGTTCTTAACACTGGACCATGCACCGAGTAGTACTCCGTCTGTTCCTACTTTCATAGCACATTTGTCGTGCCATACGGTGAACTGTTTGAATTGGAAATATGGATTTGGCATTTTGCTAATATCTTATGGAAATTGCCAAAAATAAATAATTATTATGAGATAACGTTCGGTAAACGGTATAATTTGGCATTGTTTTTGTGTTTTTATCGTACGTGGGCTTTATTATTAATGAATAATCGATTAACTTTGCAAACAATTTATGCCCATATAATGACATAAACTAATTTAAACGAAATGATGAGAGAAAAATACTTTATGGAAGATTCAGATGATAATGCATTCTCACTGATCGCTGATTTTGAAGGAAATGAAGAGCAAATGTTCGATGTGAAAATCAAATCAGGTGATACTCTTCCGGTACTTCCCCTTCGTAATATGGTGTTGTTTCCGGGGGTATTTATGCCGGTTTCAGTGGGTAGGAAGTCATCCTTGAGATTAATACGTGAGGCTGAAAAGAAAAATATGAATATAGCGGTTGTTTGTCAGAAAGTAGCTCAGACAGATGAACCTCAATTTGAAGATCTGCACACAATTGGAACCATTGGGAAAATTGTGCGTATTCTGGAAATGCCTGATCAAACGACAACTGTTATTTTACAGGGATTGAAACGTTTGGAATTGACGGGGATTACAGAAACCCATCCTTATTTGAAGGGCAGCATCGAAGTGAAAGATGAAATAATGCCTGACAAAAATGATAAGGAATTTCAAGCTCTGGTTGAAACTTGCAAAGACTTGACAATACGCTATATTAAATCTTCGGATTCTTTGCATCAGGATTCTGCATTTGCTATCAAAAACATTAGTAACCATATGTTTCTGGTAGATTTTATCTGCACTAATTTACCTTTAAAAAAGGACGAGAAGATAGAATTACTCCGTTACGATTCATTGAGAGAGCGTACTTATCGTCTGTTGGAGATATTGAACCGGGAGGTCCAGCTTGCTGAAATTAAAGCGTCTATTCAGATGCGTGCCCGTGAAGATATAGACCAGCAGCAGCGTGAATATTTCTTGCAGCAGCAAATTAAAACAATTCAGGATGAATTGGGTGGCAGTGGACAGGAGCAGGAAATAGAAGAAATGCGCAATAAAGCGTATAAAATGAAATGGAGCGAAGAAGTACGTACCCTCTTCTTGAAAGAGTTGGCCAAATTGGAACGTACGCATCCGCAATCTCCTGATTTTAGTGTACAGTTGAACTATCTGCAAACGATGCTTAGTTTGCCGTGGAATGTATATACAACGGATAATTTGAATCTGAAGAATGCAGAGAAAACACTGAATAAAGATCATTATGGTCTGGAAAAGGTGAAAGAGCGTATTCTTGAACATTTGGCTGTCCTGAAACTGAAAGGTGATATGAAATCACCGATTATCTGTCTGTATGGACCTCCGGGAGTTGGTAAGACTTCTTTGGGGAAATCTATCGCTGCTGCTCTGAAACGGAAGTATATTCGTATGTCTTTAGGAGGTGTACATGATGAAGCCGAGATTCGCGGACATCGTAAAACCTATATCGGTGCTATGCCGGGACGAATTATAAAGAGTTTGATAAAGGCAGGTTCTTCCAATCCGGTATTTATTTTAGATGAGATTGATAAAGTAAGTGCAGATCGTCAGGGAGACCCTTCATCTGCTTTACTGGAAGTGCTCGATCCGGAACAGAATACAACGTTTCATGACAACTTCCTTGATGTGGATTATGACTTGTCTAAAGTGATGTTTATTGCTACTGCCAATAATCTGAACACGATACCTGGACCATTGCTTGACCGTATGGAACTGATTGAGGTTAGTGGCTACATCACGGAAGAAAAGGTTGAGATTGCCCGTAAGCATCTGGTTCCAAAAGAGTTGGAAGCAAACGGAATGAAAAAGACTGATATTAAGATCCCAAAAGATACATTGGAGGCTATTATAGAGTCTTATACTCGTGAAAGTGGGGTGCGTGAGTTGGAGAAGAAGATCGGTAAGATACTTCGTAAATCGGCCCGCCAGTATGCTACAGATGGTTATTTTTTAAAGACTGAGATTAAGCCTGCCGATTTATATGATTTTCTGGGAGCACCTGAATATACCCGTGACAAATATCAGGGTAATGACTACGCAGGTGTTGTGACAGGATTGGCATGGACTGCTGTTGGAGGTGAAATCTTATTTGTTGAAACAAGTTTGAGCCGCGGTAAAGGTGGACGCTTGACTTTAACGGGCAATTTGGGGGATGTAATGAAAGAGTCTGCTATGCTGGCACTTGAATATATCAAAGCGCATGCTTCATTGCTGAATCTGGACGAAGAGATATTTGATAATTGGAATATTCATATTCATGTTCCGGAAGGTGCTATCCCTAAAGATGGTCCGTCAGCAGGTATTACTATGGCTACTTCATTGGCTTCTGCGTTGACACAACGTAAAGTGAGAGCAAATCTGGCAATGACCGGTGAAATAACTCTTCGCGGTAAAGTGCTGCCGGTGGGCGGTATTAAGGAAAAAATTCTTGCAGCTAAACGTGCAGGGATTAAAGAGATTATAATGAGTGCCGAGAACAAAAAGAACATAGATGAGATTCAGGAGATTTATCTTAAAGGACTGACATTCCACTATGTAACTGATGTGAAAGAAGTATTTGCAATTGCATTGACTAACGAGAAGGTGGCTGATGCCATTGATTTATCTGTAAAGAAAGCCAGCCAGGAATGACATTTGAATTACAATATACAGACGCAAAAAGTAATGCCCGTGCAGGTCTGATTACAACAGACCACGGGCAGATACAAACTCCTATATTTATGCCAGTGGGTACACTTGGCACAGTGAAAGGTGTACACCTGACAGAATTGAAAGAGGATATTGAGGCTCAGATCATATTGGGTAACACGTATCATCTTTATTTGCGTCCGGGATTGGAGGTCATTGAAAAAGCCGGTGGATTACATAAATTCAACGGTTTTGATCGTCCGATGTTGACTGATAGTGGTGGGTTTCAGGTCTTTTCGTTGGCAGGTATCCGTAAACTGCGTGAAGAAGGCGCTGAGTTTCGTTCACATATTGATGGAAGTAAACATATTTTTACTCCTGAGAAAGTGATGGATATTGAACGTACTATCGGTGCGGATATTATGATGGCATTTGATGAATGTCCTCCGGGAGATTCTGACTATGCATATGCCAAAAAGTCATTAGGACTGACACACCGTTGGCTTGACAGGTGTATTCAGCGTTTTAATGAAACGGAACCTAAATATGGCTATAATCAATCTCTTTTCCCTATAGTCCAAGGGTGTGTATACACAGACCTACGTAAACAATCAGCAGAGTTTGTTGCCTCTAAAGGAGCGGATGGAAATGCCATTGGAGGACTTGCCGTGGGTGAGCCTGTGGATAAAATGTATGAGATGATTGAAGTTGTAAACGACATTTTGCCGAAAGACAAACCCCGTTACCTGATGGGAGTCGGTACGCCGGTGAATATTCTGGAGGGTATTGAACGTGGAGTTGACATGTTTGACTGTGTAATGCCTACTCGAAACGGTCGGAATGGAATGTTATTTACCAAGGATGGTATTATAAACATGCGTAATAAAAAATGGGAAATGGACTTCTCTCCTATTGAAGCTGATGGCGCTTCTTGCGTAGATACTTTATACAGTAAAGCTTATCTGCGTCATCTGTTTCATGCGCAAGAGTTATTGGCTATGCAGATTGCTTCTATCCATAATCTGGCATTCTATCTCTGGTTGGTAGGTGAGGCACGTAAACACATTATTGCCGGGGATTTCTCTACATGGAAGCCGATGATGGTAAAAAGAGTGTCAACAAGACTATAATTAAATGAAAAGCAATCGTTTTATCAAACTGCTGGACTGGTATATCATCAAGAAATTCTTGGGGACATACGTATTTGCTATTGCGTTGATTATCTCTATCGCTGTAGTGTTTGACTTCAATGAGAAGATGGATAAGTTTATGGAGCGTGAAGCGCCCTGGACTGCAATCGTCTTTGATTATTATATGAACTTCATTCCCTACTTTGCGAATTTATTCAGTCCGTTGTTTGTATTTATTGCCGTAATTTTCTTCACTTCAAAGCTGGCAGAGAATTCAGAGATTATTGCTATGTTCTCCACCGGAATGAGTTTTAAGCGTCTGATGCGTCCTTATATGATATCGGCAGCCGTTATTGCAGTAGCTACTTTTATGTTGGGATCCTATGTAATACCTAAAGGAAGTGTAACGCGTTTGAACTTTGAGGATAGGTATGTAAAGCCCAAAAAGAAAGGTAGTGCACGTAATGTGCAACTTGAGGTGGCTGACGGCGTAATAGCTTACATTGATAATTATCAGGATTATAATAAGACCGGAAATCGTTTTTCGCTGGATAAATTTGTTGATAAGAAACTGATTTCTCACCTGACAGCACGTCGTATTGTATATGATACAACTACTGTAAACAAATGGACTATTCATGATTATATGATACGTGAACTGGATGGCTTGAAAGAAAATATCATAAAGGGGGATAGAATGGACTCTATTATAAATATGGATCCATCTGATTTTCTGATTATGAAGAATCAGCAGGAAATGCTTACCAGCCCTCAGTTGAGTGAATACATTGATAAGCAACGGAGGCGTGGATTTGCCAATATCAAAGAGTTTGAAATTGAATATCATAAGCGTATTGCCATGTCTTTTGCGTCGTTCATTCTAACTGTGATAGGTTTATCCCTGTCATCAAGAAAAACCAAGGGAGGAATGGGACTGCATTTGGGAATCGGGCTTGCACTAAGTTTCTCGTATATCCTTTTCCAGACAATTACTTCGACTTTTGCTGTTAATGGAAATGTTCCTCCTGTAGTTGCGGTATGGATACCGAATGTATTGTATGCATTCATAGCATTCTACTTATATAAAAAGGCTCCTAAATAATGCTTATTTTCTGTAATGGCAGATGATTGAAAGAGTAATCTGAATCTTTAAAGAAAAAGTCCCGTCAACTTTTAAGTAGACGGGACTCTTTTTGTTGTATTCATTTCCTCTTTTGTCTATTCCTGAACATCTTTATTTATTCAGGAAATTCCCCTCTCTCCTTACACTTTTTATTGAAGTCAGAATATTATTTTATCCGATTTCTTTTATGTGAGCAGAGAGTTCTGCAGCAGAGATGTTTTTGGCTATAATAACACCATTTCCATCTAATAAATAGTTAGTGAAACCCCGGTTCAAACGGTATCTTTTAAATAAACCGGAATCTTCGCCTTTAGTTTCCACGAAACAAGTGGGCGTAACTATTTGATCCTTACGAATAGTTTCTTCAAATACCGAACGATATTCGTCAAATGACACAGAAACCATTTCCACATTGGGCATATCAGACCGAAGTACATTGTTCAAACTTACGTTTTGCATCCGGGACTGTGCATCATAACTTGCCCAAAAACTTAGCAACACATACCGACCTTTTAAGTCAGCCAATTTAAGAGGGCGTTGCTCCCCTGACGTAGATTCGATTCGAAAATCAGGGGCTACGTCACCCACACTTAAGCCTCCGGTAGGTTTGTCTTTTTCAACGAAGGCTGTCAAGGAACAAATTAGTAATACAACAAAAATCCATTTTACATGTCTCATGTAATTCGGTTTTGGTTAATACTATTCGGGACTGTCCTTAAACAGTGGCTTCTCCCCGAAACATCGTCTTTCCAGGCATTAAACGGAGAGGAATCCGTTGATTGTCAATGCCTTTAATTCAGAAACCGGGCGCAAAGGTAAGTATTTATTAAATTAACTTCCAAATAAACAAGCAAATTTCTTACTTTTTGACCATAATTTTTTATGTTCTTTAGCATAGGTACCGACTTTTTTCTCTATTTTTGCAGGATTAAAAGATTTTTTTTATGCAACTCTCAAATACTGAACTCATTCTCATCCGAATAACAGGTGAAGACCGTCCTGGATTGACGGCTTCTGTGACAGAAATATTAGCAAAATATGATGCTACAATTCTAGATATCGGCCAGGCGGATATTCATAATACGCTTTCATTAGGTATCCTTTGTATGACAGAGGAACAGAATTCTGGGTTTATTATGAAAGAGTTATTATTCAAAGCTTCGTCTTTGGGGGTAACAATTCGTTTTTATCCTATATCTACGGAGGAATATGAAAGTTGGGTAAAGATGCAGGGAAAGAACCGTTATATACTTACGTTGTTAGGACGTAAACTTTCTGCTCGTCAGATTGCTGCAACTACTCGTATTCTTGCTGAACAAGGGATGAATATTGATGCTATCAAACGTCTTACAGGGCGTATTCCCCTGAATGAGTGTGAAGCACGTACACGGGCTTGTATTGAGTTCTCTGTTCGTGGTACCCCGAAGGATCGTATTGTTATGCAGGAACAGTTAATGAAACTGGCCAGTGAACTCGAAATGGATTTCTCTTTCCAGCTTGACAATATGTATCGACGTATGCGTCGTTTGATATGTTTTGATATGGATTCTACTTTGATAGAGACAGAGGTTATTGATGAACTGGCAATGCGCGCTGGTGTGGGAGATCAGGTGAAACAGATTACTGAGCGTGCTATGCGTGGAGAAATTGATTTTGTAGAAAGTTTCCGTGAGCGTGTAGCATTACTTAAAGGGTTGGATGAGTCGGTGATGCAGGAAATAGCAGAGAACTTGCCTATTACGGAAGGAGTAGATCGGTTGATGTATGTCCTGAAGAAGTATGGTTATAAAATTGCTATTCTAAGTGGAGGTTTTACTTATTTTGGAAAATATCTACAACAAAAATATGGCATTGACTATGTGTATGCCAATGAACTTGAGATTATAGATGGTAAGTTGACCGGACGTTATTTGGGTGATGTGGTTGATGGAAAACGGAAAGCGGAACTCCTCCGTCTGATTGCACAGGTTGAAAAAGTAGATATTGCCCAAACAATTGCAGTAGGTGATGGAGCCAATGATCTTCCGATGTTAGGTATTGCCGGATTAGGTATTGCATTTCATGCTAAACCTAAGGTAGTAGCCAATGCTAAGCAGTCTATTAATACAATTGGCCTGGATGGGGTACTTTATTTTCTTGGTTTCAAAGATTCATATTTGAACATGTAAATCTGCCTGTGATTAATTGGTGATATTATTAATTTGTATAATAAGCATAAAATGAAGTTTTCTGAACTAAAACTAAACGATCGTGTACTTGAAGCACTCGACGCAATGCGGTTTGATGAGTGCACACCGATACAAGAACAGGCAATCCCTGTTATTCTTGAGGGAAGAGATTTAATTGCGGTCGCTCAGACAGGTACAGGTAAGACGGCTGCCTTCTTACTCCCTGTATTAAATAAGCTATCTGAGGGAGAGCATCCGGAGGACGCTATTAACTGCGTTGTCATGTCCCCTACCCGGGAACTGGCACAACAGATAGATCAGCAAATGGAAGGATTCTCCTATTTTATGCCAGTGTCCAGTGTTGCTGTATATGGTGGAAACGATGGAGTGCTTTTTGAACAACAGAAGAAGGGGTTGACTCTTGGGGCAGATGTGGTAATTGCTACTCCGGGCCGCTTGATTGCTCATCTGAGTTTAGGATATGTGGATTTATCAAAGGTATCCTATTTCATACTGGATGAAGCTGACCGCATGCTCGATATGGGCTTTTATGAGGATATTATGCAAATTGTAAAGTATCTGCCTAAAGAGCGTCAGACAATTATGTTTTCGGCAACAATGCCTGCCAAAATTCAACAGTTGGCTAAAACAATTCTGAATAATCCGGCAGAAGTGAAGTTGGCTGTATCCAAACCAGCCGAAAAGATTGTTCAGGCAGCATATGTATGTTATGAAAACCAAAAATTAGGTATTGTCCGTAGTCTTTTCGAAGAAGAAGTGCCCGAGCGTGTTATTATCTTTGCATCCTCTAAAATTAAAGTGAAAGAAGTTGCGAAAGCTCTGAAGATGATGAAGTTGAATGTTGGAGAGATGCATTCGGATCTGGAACAGGCACAGCGGGAATTCATTATGCATGAGTTTAAGTCTGGAAGAATTAATATCCTTGTAGCGACTGATATTGTATCAAGAGGAATTGATATCGATGATATTCGTTTAGTGATCAATTTTGACGTTCCTCATGATAGTGAAGATTATGTGCACCGTATCGGACGTACTGCACGTGCTAATAATGATGGTGTAGCTCTTACATTCGTAAATGAAAAAGAACAGACCAACTTTAAGAATATAGAAAATTTCCTGGAAAAGGATATTTATAAAATACCTGTACCTGCAGAATTGGGTGAAGCCCCGGCTTATAATCCACGAAGCAATGGCAGTGGCGGTAGATCTCGAAACTTTCGTAAGGGAGGTGGACGGAAATCCGGAGATCGTTCAAGAGGGAGAAAACAATAAATATATAAAAGAGAATGGAGAATATCAATGCTGTAAATTATTGATATTCTCCATTTCTTCTTTTTTCTATTTGATTATTTGTTCGCAGAAATAATGAGTTTTTTATCAAAAGAAATTAATAAATTCACAATATTACATACAGCACTTTCCGGAATACAGACCATAGCCTGATAATGAAATCCTTTATGATCAACACCTTTAAAATCCATATCGGATAATATTGATTGTTGCAGGAAATCTGTTGAGATTACTTTCTCGAACATTTGCTTTGTTATATCACTGGCATACAAACATTTCTTTCCCTCATATAAACATATATGCATAATATTGTCATAATATATATTATCCATACTGATACCGTCTTCTGAATAGGTGGTTTTTACTACTCTGATTTTAGAGGGGTTGATATATACATATGCTCTATAACGAATTCCATCAAATGTTACTACACTGTCTTTTTTAGTGACTTCTGTATAAGTTGGAATAACCTCAACCGGCTTTCCGGAGAAGGCTAATGAATCATTGGGATCTTCTGATTTGTGGAGCTTTACAATATTATCTGCTAAGGAATGGAATGAAAAGGTATACTCTGTTTGCTTATCAATCTGATAACGTGTCTGTTCATTTCCATAGGTATAAAGAGTGTCCTTTATTACTTTAAAGTATATGGGGGCACTTTGTGAATCTGCATAATAAATAGTATCACCTTTGATTTGCATTAAAGGAACATCACTTTCATCATCAAGCCAGATTCCTTGTAATAGTTGCTTGGCTTTGATGTCTTCATTTTGTTCCGAAGAGTTTTGTCTTTGGGTGCTATTACACGCCATAAGCAAGACCGTCAACAACGATATCGCTACGTATTTAATCATTTATTTAGTTTTGTGCAAAAATACACAATTATCTTCTTATTTCCCAATACAATGGTATATGAATCCTTGTTCTTCCATTTCTTTTTTCTCATAGATATTACGACCATCTAAAACAATTTGTTGTGCCATTGTCTTTTTGATTACTGCCCATGAAGGTAAACGAAACTCTTTCCATTCGGTAACTAACATCAGGACATCTGCGTCAAGTACAGCATCATACATATCACGTGCATAATAAATGGTGTCCCCTATCCTCCTTTTACATTCTTCCATGGCGGCAGGATCATATGCTCTGATATTACATCCGGCTTGCTGCAACTTATCTATAAGTACCAGTACAGGAGCTTCACGCATGTCATCTGTTTCCGGTTTGAAAGCAAGTCCCCAGATAGCAATTGTTTTATTTTGCAAATCATTGCCAAATAGTTTCTGAAGTTTATCAAATAAAGCACTTTTCTGTGTTTCATTCACTTCTTCTACAGCACGGAGCACACGCATATCATATCCATTTTGTTCTGCAGTCTTTATTAACGCTTTCACATCTTTCGGGAAACAAGATCCTCCATATCCTATTCCCGGATAAAGGAATTTACGTCCGATACGAGTATCTGAACCAATACCGCTACGTACCATATTTACATCAGCTCCTACAAGTTCACAAAGATTTGCTATATCATTCATGAAACTGATACGGGTAGCAAGCATTGAATTTGCTGCGTATTTAGTCATTTCTGCAGAAGGAATATCCATAAAGATCACCCGGAAGTTATTTAATAAGAACGGTTTATAGAGTTTACTCATGAGTTTCTTTGCGCGTTCCGACTCTACTCCCACTACCACACGATCCGGGCTCATAAAGTCACTGATGGCATTTCCTTCTTTTAGAAATTCAGGGTTTGAAGCAACGTCAAATTCTATATTGACTCCTCTTCTGTCCAGTTCTTCTTGAATGGCATTACGTACTTTCTGAGCTGTCCCTACCGGCACAGTACTTTTAGTAACTACCAGTTTATATTTATTCATATTACGCCCGATTGTATGGGCTACAGCAAGAACGTAACTGAGATCTGCACTACCGTCTTCATCGGGAGGTGTACCTACCGCACTAAATATCACTTCTACATCATTTAAGCAACTTTCCAATGATGTTGTAAATCGCAATCGTTTTGACTTTGTATTCCAGAGTACCATTTCTTCCAACCCCGGTTCATAAATAGGAATGATACCTTTTTTTAATGTTTCTATTTTTTCACTGTTAGTATCAACACAAGTTACATCTACACCTATTTCAGCAAAACAAGTTCCTGTAACCAAACCTACATATCCGGTCCCTACAATTGCAATTTTCATATTTTGATGTTTTGTTTGAATGGATTATACGAAATATTCAGCTTCTTGGAAAGTTTTAGCTTGTTTGTCCTTCTCAGACATAATAACTTGAGACTCAGCTATAGGCCAATCAATAGCTAATGACGTGTCACAATATAATAAAGATGCTTCTGCTTGTGGAGTATATACATTATCCACTTTGTAAGTAAAAATAGCTTCTTCGCTTAACACCAAAAAACCATGAGCAAATCCACGTGGAATAAAAAACTGGCGTTTATTTTCTTCGGTTAGTAAAACACTGACATGCTTCCCAAATGTAGGTGATGATTTTCGTAAATCCACTGCTACATCAAGTACTTCTCCTTTTATGACACGTACCAGTTTTGCCTGGCTATATTCCCCTTTTTGATAATGTAAACCACGCAATACACCGAATGATGATTTAGACTCATTATCCTGTATGAAGTTTACTGGCCCAATGTATTTTTCAAATTCTTCTTTTTTAAAAGCTTCCATAAAATATCCTCTACTATCAGAAAATACTTTAGGTTCTATTAACCATACGCCATCAATTTCTGTCTGTATGTAATTCATTATCAAAAATTTTTGTGAATCTTTAATTGAAAACCCAAATTATCACCATAGATATCTCCAATATCAAAAGCTACGGAGCCGGTAAAACTCCAACCTTGCCATTTACTTGGAATATATTTAAACTCTGCAAAGGTAGAAAAATTTTCTAAAATTTCAGGAGTTGGTTTAAATGGAGTCCCCCAAGTACGATTGAAGGACAGTTTTGCACGATAGGTCCATTCTTTGGTAATATCACCACTCCAACCAAGATGAATCGCTTTTACACGATTATATAAAAATGCTAAATCTCCGTTTTTATTATATATAGGTGAAGTGATTAATGGATTACCCATTCCCATACCCCAATGTACCCAACCTGGATACCAATCATTATTGTAATAGTCATCAGCACCTCCTGTTTTTTTTATGATAGAATTATCTAATCCATGTAAGGGACCACTTTGATTAGTTGTTTGATAATATTCTATCACTATATTGTTGATAACTTGAGACTTATTCGCTTTGTATTCTATACCCCAAAGACCATCTAAACCATTTTGTTTTCCCATTCCGGAAAAATCATCATAATAATTTTCTAAATATGCGCTAAGGATAAAATCATTATGTTTATATGTTAATTTAAGATGTTCACTCCCCATATAATTTCCTTGGTACCATACTTGTTCTCCTCCAGGACTGGCATTTCCTCCACTTTGAGGTATAAGTACATTCCAATAATCTTTCCATCCGTTACCTAAATCACCTTCATCTCTTCCTCTTACTTTGTACCCTCCAAATTGAGCATCTAAACTCATTCCTACATCAAATAACCACTTTCCTTTTGGAAGGCCAAAACGGAAAAAGAAACTTTTATGGTGATATTTTATCTTTCGCGTATATGAATATTCATCTCCTACATATTTTTCTTGATATTTAGTGTCAGTAAACCAACCGTATGACAATTCTGCTTTTACTTGAACTTTAGGAGCGATATGTACATAATCAAATATGCCTACTGCTATTTGTGGTATAGGTCTTGCGTTTCCCGACCACGTTAAACCGCCACTACTTAGTTGTTGATTTAACAAAGGAGAATTAATTTCTCTGCTTCCAGCCCACAAACCTATCCATTTATAGCGAATATCAGCATAGGCTTGTTGAAGGATAAAAGTAGAAGAAAAACCAGCTGCTACGGCAATATCTATCCCTGCTTCCGCTTTCCATGAATGAAGCGTTTTATTGTAGAATACTCCTCCTCTAATATAAGTATTGTTCTTAATAGAAGATAGACCTTGCTGATTGCTAACTTGCCACAGAGGAGTATAATCTCCTGCATGTATGGCTGTTCCGTACTCTACAAATGTTTCTAAATTTTGTGCATAAATATTCCCTGTTAGAAATAACAAAATAATAGGAAATATTTTATATTGCTTGAACAGAATTTGCATTTATTACTTTTTTATCATCACTCTAATGGTACGTAACATTATCTTCATGTCTAAAACTACTGACCAATGTTGAATATACCACAAATCGTAGTCTACGCGCATTTTCACTCTTCTGATGTCTCTTTCTCCGCGTAGACCATTTACCTGTGCCCAGCCAGTAATACCTGGCTTTACCGCATAACGTAAGGGATATTCTTCAATTTTACTCATATATTCTTCATCATGAACAAGCATATGTGGTCTTGGCCCTATAATTGACATGTCTCCTATCAATACATTCCAAAACTGAGGAAGTTCATCTAAACTGGTTGAACGTAAAAAGTTGCCAAGCGAATACTTATTTAATTGTGGATCAATGAATTCATCAGAATGATTCTTTGCATCCATTGTTCTAAATTTGTAGCATGTAAAAATTGCACCATCCTTTCCTGTTCTTTTTTGTTTAAAGAAAATAGGACCTGGCATAAATATTTTTATGCAGCAAGCTATAATTAGATAGACCCATGGAAAAATTAATACTAGGACTATCAAAGCGGTTATAATATCAAATGTACGTTTTATCATTCTGCAACTATTCCGTGTTAACGGTGCATTATTTAATAGAGTCTCTGTTTCCATTTGTAGATATAACGTATTCATATCTATTATATTGTTTTTTGTGATAAAGAATCATAAATATCTTTGGTTTGCTGAGCTATATAATCCCAATTATATAAAGACATATTATATTCGCAAGGAGTCCAAGTGGATTGTAGTTTTCTATTTAGGCAATCTCTTAAACTTTGAATATCACCACATTTGAAATAACATGTATCTGTTAATCCAACTTCTTTGTTAGCAGGAATATCACTTACTAAAACGTCACAATGACAATTCATTGCTTCAAGTAATGATATTGGTAATCCTTCATGATAAGATGGTAACACAAATAAACGGGCAGAACTGTATAGCTGTGATAATTTATCTTTTTGTATAAATCCGGTCAATATAACATTCTGGCTTTTTGCCATATCTTTTAGTGCGGATGAATACTGATCCTCATGATCGGCATCCCCTGCTATAATAAGCCTTATGTCTTTATTATATATATACTTATATGCTTCCAGTAATAGATCGAATCCCTTTTCTTTTACAAATCTCCCAACAGCTAAAATATAAGAATGTTTTTTAACCCCTAATTCTGCAAGATAGTTATTATCAACTTGTGGACACGTTAGATTCACTCCGTTATGTATGAGAGACAGATTTATTTGGACAGGATATTTTTTTGAAATCATTTTTTGAATATGTTTAGAAATCACGATCACATGATTAGCATATTTTACTCCAATCTTTTCTCCAAACCTTAATATACCTTTTGATAATTTTCCCCATTTCTGACGATCATAGTCGGGGCCATGATGTGTCATTATAGCTTTCATACCTAATAACCGTACAACTGGTATCATTAAAGACGGGCCAACAGCATGGATATGAACGATATCAGCATGGATCCTACGTGCATAGAGTACAGCCATAAAAGTATGCGTAATCGCTTCAAGGTGCTTCCCTGGTAAAGTTTTGATATCTTTAATTAGTATTCCTTTATATTCTTTTATATTATGTCCAGCAGATATATAATCAGGTCTGCGGATGATAATTATTTCATGCCTTTCATCCACAATACGCGGAAACAACTCTTCGCAATGTGTTTCGACTCCGCCTTGAATGCCAGGGATTCCTCTTGTACCAGTTACTACTATTTTCATTTTTTTTTCAATTCTATAGATATAGCTTTCCCTGTTATAACATTCCATTTATTGCGAATTACCCATCTTAATGGTTGAGTAATGTATTTTTTCATTACAGGCGAGGCTGTTCCCACCATCCAGCAGTTCTTTGGGCAATTTTTCACCATTTGACGGACTTTTTCAGCTTGTTCACTATGCCATATTTCATTAAATGAGGTTGTTTGTCTTATATTCCCCATGCTTTCTTTCCAGAACTTTTCTTCCAAGCCATTGCAAGGATAAATCTCTCCGTATGGATCAACAAAGAAGTTAACCAACCCAGCTTCGCATGGAAGAAGTCTTTTATTATCTTGAATATAATTAATTAACCCCATATTGAAGTATGCTCTAAACCATGATTTAGGATGCTTTTCTTTTAATTGCCACTCCATCAGAGTCCTGAAATTATTACATACCTCCTCTTTATTAGTAATATAATTATCTTCCTTATGAAAGTAGTAAGAATTATGGAATGCAGCTGTCGCAAATTCCATTCCTAATGATTTGGAAAGCTGATATAACGATAGCATATCATTTGAATTATGGTTAGATACCGTAATTCCAAATCCTATATCTTTAATTCCCATATCTTTTAACTTGAGTAAAGTGCGCAAACCTTTATCAAAGCCACCAACCCTTCCACGAAGTTCATCATTTTTCAGCGATAACCCTTCAATGCTGATGCGTATTCCTATATTGGGAAAGCGCTTTGCCATTTTTATAATACGATCTTCAAACCAACCAGAAGTCGAAATAACAACTCTTGGAGACTTACGGAAGCATACATCTATGATTTCTTCCAGGTCTTCTCTCACAAAAGGTTCCCCTCCCGTAATATTTATAAATTTCACAGAAGGGAGTTTCTCTATTTCCGCTATAGTTATTTCTTTCTCTTTCTGAGTAGGATTTTTCCAGATATCACACATTTGGCATTTCATCGGACAGCGATAAGTGACGATAATGCACATGTCGGTAGGGTTAGGTATAGTGGTAGTCATCTTTATTATTAAATATTTCCTGAGCGTAAGTTATTCAATACTTTTGATTTATGATAAAATTAATTTCTGTTTTTAAAAGCTTTTTATATAAAAAAGCCTCTGTTATGTTTCTTAAACGTGAATAACTCATAAAAATTATCTGTTTGCCCATATTTTTGAAAAAATATATGGAATAAATTTTCTAATATGAAATTTTTAATTGATTTGTAAATACAATACAAAATAGGGATTTGTGACAATGTGTTTGAAATTTCTTGAATTGTAATTATAGAAATAAGGCCTATTGACGTTTCATTTTAAATTCTCGTATTTTTAACCACAGGTCAACTTGATTGGCTGTTATACTTAACTTGTATTCACCGGGTTCTAAATGTATACTTCCCATATTTTGCCATTCAAAATTGTCATGTCCAAAAGTTGCTTTATTGTTTCCTGTCAATTTTTGTTTGTTTTCAAAATTGAATGTTATTGTTCCTGGGTAATATCCCGCTAATTGTGCACTAACATCATAAGTCCCTGCACGGGTTATTATTACTTTGTAATTTATACATCTTCCTGAATACCAATTTATACAAGGTTTGGTTTTGAAATCATCAATAGCCACATTTTCTATTTGTGCCCCTAAGGCATATAGATGGATTATATTATTAATTTCTCTTGTACCTTCATTCAAGTTGGGCTCATTTTTGAACTTGATATCCAACATAGTACACATTTCAGATATTTTAGTTTGAGGTAAGCCAGTTATGTGTAATCCGATACCTTTAATAGCTTCAACCTGAAATGTAAGTTGAGGGTTTTCAGGAAATAGAAGTTCAATTTCATTCGTTGGGTTCATTATGCCTGGTAACCAGAGTTCGCCGCTACCATCCCAATAAAATATGTGATAATACAGATGTTGAATATTGTTTTTTTTACACCACGTAGTTGGTCCATATGGTAAGTTGAATTGTAGTGGGCTTTTTCGGGTTCCATATATTCCATCACTATTTGTATTGATCCATTGTCCAACAGTTTTTAATACTGATTGGCTTTCTTCAGGAATAGTACCGTCAGCACGTGGTCCTATATTTAGGAGCAAATTACCTCCCAACTTATTTGCTCGTAGTAAACACCATAAAATATATTCTGGTTTTTTCCAATCATTATCAAATTGATTATATCCCCATGAGCTATTCATTGTCATACAAAGTTCTACATTTTCGTATTCTTCGTTTTCATTCATAGATTGTTCTGGAGTTGCAAAGTCTCCTTGATAAAGAGGCAAAGTGGAAATGCGATTGTTTTGAATGATTGTTGAACTTGAATTAATTACTAAAGAGTTACAACGTATTGCAAATTCTTCATACGGATTGTTTGAGTCCCACCAAAATATATCCGGATGGTAACGATTTAATAATTCTGCTACCATTGGATAGGTATATGTTTCCATGTATGACTGATTTTCGATATATGAATATTCTTTCATTTGCAATTCAGGTATGGGACCAATTCCTCCTGGGTGCATCCAATCTCGAGTATGTGAAAAATATATTCCAAATTTGAGACCTGCATTGCGTGTGGCTTCTGCCAAAGGGGCAATTAAGTCGTGATTCCAACGAATGCCTGCTGGTGTGTGTGATATATCCCAATCGGTGACGTCGCTATCCCATAAGCAGAAACCATCATGATGTTTTGTAGTAATGATAATATACTTCATTCCGGCACTCAATGCTAAATCAACAATTGCTTGTGGATCATATTTTTCAGCGGTAAAAGATGAAGCGTATTTGCGGTAAGATTCTCTTGGGATAGAAGCTTCGTATAAAATCCATTCAGCACCGGCTCCTGCTCCGATTTTTACAGAATCCGATTTATCGTTATTACGACCAACACTTTGAAAGTGAATTGACGTACCTTCTACGTTTTTACCAATATATTCTCCTCCTAAGACAGAATATATTCCATAATGAATAAACATTCCATAACGGGCATCGTTCCACCAAGACATGTCAACTTCCCTACTTATCACTTTTCCTCCTTCTGGCTGTTTATATGGTTCTTCGGTTTTACATCCGTTACAAATTATGCATAGCGTAAACGAAATACTGAGGAAAAACTTCAGATATGATATTCCTTGCATTTCTAATGTTTTTTGGCTTTTTTAATATAAGTAGCTATGTCACTGGAAAAACAGTCTGCACCTTTGTCATTCAAATGATCAAAATCGTGGAATAGAAGATTATTTGTGAAATTCGGATTGTTTTGATAAGAGATGAAAGGTATGTCATATTCTTTACATGCATTTTTTATATAGTCAATTGATTTTGAGGTGTTTTTTTCTTTTCTATAAGTCGGACTGTACACAACATATAGGCTTGTGCCTTTCTTTTTACATTCTTTGAGGAATTTATTTAGAGAATGTACTTTTTGTTTATCTAATATTTCATTTTTTAGGAAAGTAATGCTGTCTATTGGCTGCTCCCATATTCCTGTTTGAGCTGTAAAACCGTTCTCACTCACATCTTTTGTTGAAAAATTCAGGTTTCCCATGATAATACGAGCAAATAGAGAATTGTATGGATAGATATGAGAAAGAAATTTATATCTTTCAAATTTGCCTTTTTGATTAACCGTTTCTTTTAAAATAGGATGTTTGGCTACATAAGGGTTTAGAATGGATAGTAGATCATAGGATGCTTCATTTATTGATAACTCATAGTTGTTTACATCCAGAATTATAATTTTGGGAGTATACCTTTGAAGTATCGTATTTAATATCGCTTCATGATACAAAATACCTTGACCGTCATATCCGGCATTGTAGCAAGACAGTTTCAGAGAATCTGAGATAATGTCGGGGTTGTAGTGATGCATTGCCCGGGAGGATCCCATTATAATAACATCATTGGTTTGCTTCTCTATGGCATATGTTATATTGTACAATTTCCCCTGTTTTTGATTAAAATATAAATACTCAAGGAACTTTCCTATACCATAATCTAAAATACATAATACAGCAAACAAGCTTGCGAGCAAAAAGAAAAAACGTGTTTTGCGCATAGAATCGGTATATTAAAATTGAAAATAAATAAATTGCGAACTGTCAAAGACTCCAAACATTAATATCAGGATGGTTATTCCGATATAAGATGAATATCGGATCATTCTGTTAGAATTTTCCAATAAAATATGCCTACTGTTGTTTCTCTCTTGCAAAATATCAGAGCAGATCAGCATCAGTATGAAAAAAGAGCCATAGATGATGGAATCAATGTTGTTGGTAAATAACGGGCCTTTAAATTGGCCTATTTTCTTTATTACCAACAATGAGTCTGACAGGTTGTTGGCTCTAAAGAAAATCCAAGTAAATGTGATGAGGATAAAAGTTATTACTACATTACATATGTTTATGACTTTATTTTTATAGGTGATTTTTTCTTCTTCCATGGCTTTGTTGTTTCTTTTAAATAGCTTTTCTACAATTTGAAACAGGCCGTTCAATGTTCCCCATATCAAAAAAGTCCAATTGGCTCCATGCCATATGCCGCTCACAGAAAATGTGATTAATAAATTAAGACGATTTCGCCCTTTGCTACAACGATTGCCACCTAAGGGTATATATACGTAATCTTTGAACCAGGTAGAAAGAGAAATATGCCATCTTCTCCAAAATTCTGCTACGGACTTTGATAAATAGGGGCGGTTGAAATTAGTCATCAAGTCGAATCCCATGATTTTGGCACATCCTATCGCAATGTTAGAATATCCTCCAAAATCACAATATATTTGAAAAGCAAAAAATATAGATGCTACTATTAGCGAAATACTACTATGGTGTGAAACATTATCATACACACTATTTACATATACAGCTAATCTATCAGATATTACTAATTTCATAAAATATCCCCATAAAATAAGTCTAAAACCTTGTACAGCTTTATCTGTATTAAATGAATGTTTTATATGAAATTGAGGTAGTAGACTTTTTGCGCGTTCGATAGGGCCTGCAACTAACTGGGGGAAGAAAGATACAAATAAAGCATAGATCCAAAAATTAGATTCCGGTTTAATATTTTTTCTATATACATCAATTGTATATCCTATAGCCTGAAATGTATAAAAAGAAATTCCGACAGGTAAAAGTATATTCATCTGTGGAATATTCATTTTTATACCTAATATGACAAAAATGTCATTAATGGAGGCTGATATGAAATTAGCATATTTGAAAATAAAGAGAATAACAAGGTTTATTAATAAGCAAATTACTAATATATTTTTTTTTGTATTTGTTGATTTTTTCTTACTCATCCAAATAGCTGATGCCCATGTTACGATTGAAGAAAATAGAATGAGTATACCATACGTAGGATTCCAGTTCATATAAAAATAATAACTGGCTATAAGCAGAAATATATTTCTATATTTAAAAGGTAATATCCAATAGATAATACAGACGATTGGGAAAAATAATATAAAAGCAAATGAATTAAACAACATAATTATTAATATATTAGTGCTATATTGTATTTAAGTCAAAATAAAATTGGTCGTAATTGCTAACTTAGTCAATATAGTAAACACGTATTATGATTTTCCCTGAGCCTATTTTATT
>ERZ780218.700-NODE-700-length-27844-cov-5.499514_pt1 | contig 27844 bp, 21 predicted proteins | sample MGYA00510975_ERZ780218 | MGnify/ENA primary metagenome ERZ780218 (study PRJEB29588, sample SAMEA2152063) | human gut metagenome | biome: human gut; feature: human-associated habitat; material: faeces | place: Denmark | collected 2008/2010 ... | reverse complement strand
AGCCTTTTTATTCTTTCTTGCCGCAAGGAGCGAAGCCTCGTTCACAAGGTTTTCAAGGTCTGCACCTGTGAAGCCTACAGTTGATTTTGCAATAGTTTCAAGGTCAACGTCAGGAGCGAGCGGCTTGTTTCTTGTGTGAACTTTCAGTATAGCTTCTCTGCCCTTAACGTCAGGATAGCCCACAAGAATCTGTCGGTCAAATCTGCCCGGACGAAGAAGTGCAGGGTCAAGTATATCACGTCTGTTTGTTGCAGCCATAACAATGACAGAATCGTTATCCTCAAAGCCGTCCATTTCAACAAGAAGCTGGTTAAGAGTCTGCTCACGCTCATCGTGACCGCCGCCCAGACCTGCTCCTCTCTGACGTCCTACAGCGTCTATCTCATCGATAAAGATAATAGACGGTGCATTTTTCTTAGCCTGATCGAACAGATCTCTTACTCTTGAAGCTCCCACGCCCACGAACATTTCCACAAAGTCCGAACCGGAAATTGAAAAGAACGGAACATTCGCTTCGCCGGCAACGGCTCTCGCCAGCAAAGTCTTACCAGTACCCGGAGGTCCTAAAAGCAGTACGCCTTTAGGAATTCTTGCTCCTATCTCATTATATTTTTTGCTGTCCTTAAGAAAATCAACGATTTCCTTTAGCTCTTCCTTTTCCTCATCCGCTCCGGCAACGTCTGCAAAGGTAGCCTTTTTGCTGCTTGGAGCCTGCTTGGCGTTGGTCTTTCCGAAGGAGCTCATTTTTCCTCCTCCGGCGCTCTTCATCATAAATACAAAGAAGAATATCATAACTCCCAGCATAAGCAGTGTAGGAATAAGATTAAGCCAGAAGCTGTTGTCCGATATAGGGATGAGATTGTATTTAAGAGGTTCGTCAGGATACTTTTCATTATAATTTTTACGATAATTCTCAGCGTCCTCACCGCCAAGTATTTCCTGAGCAAAAAGCGACACGTTTGGGACGGTATAGTTATACGTCTCGTCAGAACCTCTGAGCTTGTATATAAGCTTTCCGGAGCCAAGATCAAGCTCAAACTCCGAAACCTCAAGATTATCAAAGCTCTGCATTACTTCCGAATACTGTTTATCCGACTTATTGGAGCTCATAGATGTCAGCATATAAACAAGTCCTGAAATAACTGCGATAGATATTAGCAGATAGATGATCAGAGATTTTCCGTTACTGTTATTCTTCAATTAAACACAACCTTCCGTTTGTTATATTTCATATATAAAATATCCGTGAGAATATGTCGGAGCATGATTGCTGACCGTTACAAGCTTTACTCAATATATCCAAGATACGGCAGCTGCCTGTACTTTCCATCGCAGTCAAGTCCGTATCCCACCACGAATCTGTCCGGAACATCAAAACAGCAGAAATCCGGAAATATATCGGTGATCCTCCGGGACGGCTTGTTGAGAAACGCCGCTATCTTCACGTCGGCAGGATTATCTGACAGAATGGATTCTTTCAACTCTGCCAGGGTTTTTCCCGTATCGACTATATCCTCAACAATAAGTACATTTCTGCCGCTGAGATCAAGCTTTTCCTTTTGAGAAAAATCTACTTTACCGCTTGATTGAGTGCCTGTGTAGCTGCTGGCTTTTATAAATCGTATTTCAATATCGTCAAGCTTCATTTCCCTGATAAGATCGGCGGCAAACATAAAGCAGCCGTTAAGAACGCCCAAAACCAGGACGCTTTTGTTTTTATAATAATCTGAAATTTCCTTCCCCAATGCGCATACTCTTTCAGCGATCTCCTTCTGTGAAAATAAAACCTTTATATTTTCCATTTATCCGTTCACCCCGTTACATTCAGCGGACATAAAATATAATAAACTATATTTGTGACAGTTTTATGATATTTTGCAGATCAATAGTCTTTTTGTCGAACCGGTGACCTTAACCCGCTCGGATATCCCGAAGCCCTCGATAAAAAACAAGCCCTCGTCATCCGAAAGCATTACCGTTCTGCTGCGCTTTTCTGCGGGAACCCTTTCGTTGAACAGCTTTTTTACAGACGACGTAAAATCTCTGCCTTCAAGCTTTATCCTGTCGCCGTTCCTTCTGTTTCTAAGCAAAATTTCACCTTTTATTTTATCATAATCGGCTATGCAATTTGCAAACTTTTTATTAACATTACATTCAAAGCTGCTCATATCTATTATTTTTACAACTATTTTCTTGTCAAAAAAACAATACTCTCCGCCCGGAACAACAGCAAAGCTTACATCGCCGCATTTAAGGCTGCCGGAATTTACAATTCTTATCGAATCCCTGCTGCACAATACGGTAAGACCACTGCCTACATCCGCTCTGCCGCCGTTTTCAGAAAGCCTTATCAGTTCCCGTACCCTGTCGTGAGAACAGGCAAGACCGTTTTGCGACAGTATTTTCATAAATACCCGGTTTTTTATAGCGCAGTCCGCCGAATTCAATACCCGGCGGCTGAAAGAATTCCCGCCGGCTGCGGCAGCCTTATAAACCTCTTCCGCTTGCGCTTCAAGATACTCCATATCCTGCCTGAGAGAGCAGGACATAGCTCCGAAAGCATTTTCCGCCGATCGGTTGATTTCCCGCATAACCGGAATAACTCTGTGTCTTATTTTGTTTCGGGTGTGATCGTCGGAAAGATTGGTAGAATCGGTAACAAAGGTCTGATTTCTCGATTCAAGAAAGCTCTCAACCTCTTCTCTTGTACAGCAGATAAGAGGGCGTATAATATCATTTCTGACCGGCGGTATACCGCACAGACCCCTGATACCGGTGCCTCTTGCCATGTTAAACAGCGCCGTTTCCATGCTGTCGGAAAGAGTATGTGCAGTAGCTGTCTTATCCGCTCCGCACTGCGCAAATATCTCATATCTGAGCTTCCTTGCTCCCTCTTCTATGGAAAATCCGTTTTCTTCGCAGTATTTTCCCACGTCTTTACGGTATATATCAAGCTGAACGTTAAGCCGTGCGCACAGATCCCTGCAGAATTCTTCGTCACGCAGACTTTCCCCGCCTCTGAGCTGATGATTCACATGACACGCCCTTACCTTATATCCGAGCTCCAGCAAACACAAAAGGAGGGTTACGCTGTCCGCTCCGCCCGAAAGACAGCACAGCACAGTCTCGCCCTCTGATATCATATTAAATTCAGAAATCGTTTTCCTTACTTTATCCAGCATCGTTTCCTATCTTACTCTTTTCTGAAATCAAGACTTCTGAACAGCGTATACTCGCCTATCCACGCAAGCTTAACGGTATCGGTCGTTCCGTGACGGTTCTTTGCCACGATACATTCGGCAACACTCTGATCTGCGCTTTCCTTGTCATAATAAGCGTCTCTGTAAAGAAACAGAATAATATCCGCATCCTGCTCGATAGATCCGGATTCACGCAGGTCGGAAAGCATAGGACGCTTGTCGTCACGCTTTTCCGAACTTCTTGAAAGCTGTGAAAGCGCAATAACAGGCACGTTAAGCTCCTTCGCCATAAGCTTGAGCTGTCTTGTTATCTCCGAAACCTCGTTTACTCGGCTTGTGTGCTTGTTAGGCGACGACATCAGCTGAAGATAGTCGATAACAACAAGCCCCAGATTCCGCATACGCCTCAGCTTTGCTTTCATCTGCGGAACATTTATCCCCGCTCCGTCGTCCAGGTATATAGGAAGCTTAGCCAGGGTTTCCGTACCGTTTGCAAGCTTTATCCAGTCGTCCGGCTCGATCTTTCCCGAGCGCAGACAGGTATTATTAACAAGAGACTCGGATGACAGCATACGCGTAACCATCTGCTCCTTGCCCATCTCAAGAGAAAAAATAACTACCTCTTTCATAGTGCGCTTGCAGGTATTTACCGCAATATTCAGCGCAAAAGCTGATTTTCCCATAGCAGGACGGGCGGCAAGTATTATCAGATCTGATTTGTTTAAGCCGGTCGTTATAGCGTCCAGCTGCGAAAATCCCGTTTTTGCTCCCAAGTGTTTTTCGGCGTCAGGACCGCTTATCTCCTGAAGATGAGAATAAGCGTCGATAATAACGCTGTCGATCCTGGTAAGCCCCTGAACCTCGTTTCCCTGTCTTATATCGAAAATCTTCTGCTCGGCACTGTCAAGCATTGTTTTGGAATCCACCGAGCCTTCGTTGGCAGTTTCGATAATCTCGTTCGCAACGTTGACAAGCGCGCGTATATGATACTTTTCCTCAATTATCTTACAGTAGCTTTCTATATTGGCAGTAGACGGAACGCCCTCCATCATGCCCGTAAGATACGCCTTAGCCATGGCAGAGGTCTCAAAAACGCCCATAGTTACCGACTCGTTAATAACGGTAATTATATCCTCCGTCTGCGAGGCGGTAAACATCCTCATCATAATTGAAAAAAGCTGCTGATGCTGAGGTCTGTAAAAATAATCGGGTCTTAAAATCTCAATAACCTTAGGCAGAACCGACGGATCAAGCAAAACTCCGCCAAGCACAGCCTGCTCCGCCTCCAGAGAATAAGGAAGCTCGCGCCCCAGAATATCGCTGGCTTTAAGCTGCGATACGTTATCAAGTGCCATTTTTATTCTTCAACCACCTTAATTTTCAGAGAGCACGAAACGCCCTGAGTCATTTTGACCGTAGCGGTAAAATCGCCGAAGCTTTTTATCTCGCTTCCCAGAACGATTTTCTTCTTATCGACAGTCTGTGAATACTGCGCCTTTACAGCGTCCGCAACGGCTGCTCCCGTAACGGCTCCGAACAGCTTGCCGCCCTGACCGGCCTTTGCCTTGATAATTACCTCTTTTCCATCGAGAGCGGCGGCAGTTTTCTCGTTTTCCGCCTTCTCAACTTCAAGCTTATGCTGAGCGGAAGCTTTCTTTCCCGCAAGGTCGTTTATATTCTTGGCAGTAGCCTCTACGGCCAATCCCTTAGCCAGCAGATAGTTTCTTGCGTATCCGTCGGCAACGTTCAGAGTATCCCCAGCCTTGCCGGAACCCTTAACGTCTTTAATAAGTATAACTTTCATAATAACACGTCCTTTTCTATGTATTATTTCTTATGTATTCATCAATAGCTTCAAAAAGCTGCTTTTTCGCCTTTTCAAGCGTTGTATTCAGCTGTGTGGCAGCCATTGTCAGATGACCGCCTCCTCCCAGGCTTTCCATAACGATCTGAACATTGAACGCCCCCATGCTTCTGGCGGAGATGTTTACGGTTCCTCCGTCTTCATAAAGAACAAAGGAAGCGTTTACTCCGACGATACCAAGCATTTCGTCGGCAGCCTGAGACGCCGCTATTCTTATATTATCAAACGTTTCCTCGGTAGACGCTACGGCGCATTTTCTGTATATTTCAGCAGAATTTATAAGATGGGACTTCTGACGGTAGGTTTCTATACTGTTTGCAAACAGCTTCTTAACTGCTACCGTATCCGCTCCCATTTTTCTCAGAAAAGCCGCTGCCTCAAAAGTCCTTACTCCCGTTTTCATTACGAAATTCTTGGTATCAAGCATGATTCCGGCAAGCAGCGCCTCAGCAACAGGAGAAGATATCTTAATATCGCCTCCGAAATACTCAATAAGCTCGGCTACCATTTCCGCGGCTGAGGAAGCCATGGGCTCGTGATAGAACATAACACACTTTTCGATCGACTTTACCATAAGCCTGTGATGATCGATAACAACGGTCTGCTCCGCTCTTGCAAGCAGCTCCCGCGATTCTACCAGATCCGGATTATGAGTATCAACCACAATAAGCAGAGTATTCTCATCAAGTCTTTCTATCCCGGCTTCAGGAGTGATATAGTAATTTGACATATCGTTTTTCCTGATATAATTTATAAGACTCAGAGCAAGATTCTGGTTTTCGTTTACGACAACGTAAGCTTCCTTTCCCATTTTCCGCACAGCCGAACACATACCGGTGGCAGATCCTATACTGTCAAGGTCACCGAAACGATGACCCATGATAAGCGCTTTGTCATGAGTTGAAATAAGCTCCTGCAGCGCTTTTGCAACCATTCTTGTTTTCACCTTGGTATGCTTTTCAACTCCGTTGGAAACTCCTCCGAAGAATTCATAGCCGCTGTCGGTTTTTACCGCTGCCTGATCCCCGCCTCTTCCAAGGCACATTTCAAGCGCCTGCTTGGCATAGACCTCGCTTTCCGCAAGATTAGAAGCGTTATGCCCTACGCCTATGGAAAGGGTTATATTCTGCCTTTCGCCGACGGTTATCGTTCTTGCCTGCTCCAAAATCTTAAAACGATTTTCGATTATGGGAGCAAGATGCCGCTCCTCCATTATTACATAAAACTTATCGCTGTTTATCTTCTTAGAAAACGCAGTAGTTCCGTCCACAAAATTTTCAATAAGCTTTTCGATCTTTACCAGCGCGTGAGCCTTTTCGCTCTCGCGGATATTGGACATAATATCCTCAAAGTTATCTATAAAAATTATGATGACCGATTTATGCGACTGCCTGTGCTCGTATTCAAGCTCAACATAATCCGTAGTATCATTGAAATATATCAATGCAAGAGAACCGTTAGCGTCGGTATGTATGCCCTTTGCGATATAAAAGCGCCTGTTAAGACATATAAGATCGCCGTCCGGCTCGAAAATCTTGTACATATCTATATTAACGATCTCGGTTATATCAATGCCGTAAGCCTCTTCAGCAGTATAGACCTGCCTGCCGAAAAGCTTATTATACCAAACGATAGTATTGTTTTCGTCAACTATAATTGCCGGAGCAGGAAAATTAAGAAGCGAATCCTTTTCGGTTTTCGTTATCATTGTAGCCAGCCTTGCGACATACTTTTTATTGCTGTTTCTGAACAGCACAGATTCAAGTATCAGCAGAACTGCCGCGGCTATTGAAACACACAGCAGAACTCCGCCCATATCCCTGCTTGACGGCGTATCGTAAACGGAATATGAAGAGATCAAAGCCGACAGGACAACCACAGCGGTGGTTATCTTTATCAGAATCTGAAAACCGTTATTTCCTTTCATTTTTAATGACCTTTCCTCTCTATGCTCACGATCGTATGCATCCGGTTAATAAATATCGGCAGAAACGCTTATTATTTAATGAGCAAACCGGCTATATTTCCATTATTATAGGCAGGATCATCGGACTTCTCTTTGTCTTTAAATAAATATAATCCGAAAGACTGTCTCTCATTTTTCCTTTGATTGCATTCCATTCCTTCATATCGTGGTCGAGGCAATCCTGCAAAGTTTCACTGAGCAAACGTTTGGCTTCGTCCATAAGCTCCTCGCTTTCCCTTACATACACAAAACCTCTTGAAACCACGTCCGGACCGGCAAGTATCTCGCCTGACATCCTGTCTATGGTCGCTACGGCAATTATAAGACCGTCCTGTGCAAGATGCTTTCTGTCCCTAAGCACGATCGCTCCGACATCGCCGACTCCGAGACCGTCAACAAGAACCTTTCCTGCCGGAACCTGTCCCGTAACCTTCATATCTACTCCGTCAGTCTCAATAACGTTGCCTATTTCTCCGATAATAATATTGCTTTCAGGTATTCCTACAGACATAGCGGTATCCTTATGCTTGACAAGATGCTTATACTCGCCGTGTACCGGAATAAAAAACTTTGGCTTGGTTATCGAAAGGATAAGCTTCTGCTCCTCCTGACAGGCGTGACCGGAAACGTGAACGTCATACATAGCCTCATAAACTACCTCGGAGCCAAGCTTCATAAGCTCGTTTACTACTCTTGTTACATATTTTTCATTTCCCGGAATAGGATTTGCAGAGATAATAATAAAATCCTGCGGAGTTATAGACACCTGACGGTGCTCACCCATAGCCATTCTGGTAAGCGCCGACATAGGCTCACCCTGACTTCCGGTAGTTACTATACACATTTTCTCGGCGGGGTATCTCGATATCATGTCAATATCGACAAGAACTCCCTCCGGAACTTTAAGATAGCCCAACTCGATACCCTTACCCATTACGTTGACCATGCTTCTGCCCGAAACAGCAACTTTCCTTCCCGTAGCCGCAGCTCGGTTTATTATCTGCTGAACCCTGTGAATATTTGAGGCGAAAGTAGCTATAATGATCCTCTTGCCGTCTGCCTGAGAAAACAGCTTTTCAAAGCTTTCTCCCACCTTGCGCTCGCTCATGGTATATCCCGGACGCTCTGAATTAGTGGAATCCGACATAAGCGCCAGAACGCCTTTGTTTCCAAGCTCCGCAAACCTGGCAAGATCAATGATACCACCCTCTATAGGAGTATAATCGACCTTAAAGTCACCGGTATGGATAATTACGCCGGCCGGAGTATGAACAGCCATTCCCACGGCATCTGGAATAGAGTGATTGACTCTTAAAAACTCAACCGCCATACATCCCAGCTTTACCGTCTGTCTGGGCGTAACGGTATTAAGCTGTACCGAGCCAAGAAGTCCGTGCTCCTTAAGCTTTCCCTCCAGCAGACCAAGCGTCAGTCTTGTTCCGTAAACAGGAACATTGAATTTTTTTAAAAAATAAGGCAGCCCGCCGATATGATCTTCGTGACCGTGGGTGATTACCACGCCTCTGAGCTTGTCGATATTTTTTTCAATATACGTGAAATCGGGGATAACTATATCTACACCCAGCATCTCACTGTCGGGAAATGCCAGTCCGCAGTCGATAACAAACATATCGTTCGCACATTCGATACAGGTAAAATTCTTTCCGATCTCGTTAAGTCCTCCCAGCGGTATGATTTTGACCGGGGTTTTTCTCTGCGGATCCCTAGGAGAACGCCTTTGCGTCTGCCTGGATCTTAACGTTCCCGACGCCGGTTTTGAAGTCTCGCCTTTTCTGTTCGTATTCAGATTAGGCAGACTTTTGACCGTTTTCTTTGCCCTGAGTTCCGCAGAAGCCTGATCGACGGAAACAACCCCGTCTGTCTCCTGATTTTTTACGTTATTCGTCCTTCTGATAAATTTTCTTGCAGTATTCTTTGCACCGTTTCCGTTCTGAATATCCATTTACACAATTCTCAAGACCTGACCGTATGTCTGAATTAAGGCAACACAAACAAACGGCAGGCCGTGATAATACTCCTTCCTTCTCGAGCTTTCAGCTCGGTTTTATTCGATTTTTCCGTTGCATTACAGCCGGAATGCTCAAGCAGCGAGAAAACCGCCGTTTTATTTCAATGACGTAATAGTGGGATCAGGCGATTCCGGCGCAGGTGATCGCAAAAAATGCGATTCGTCCGAACAAAAATATCTGATATTATTGTACTCTCTTTTTGAAGTCTTGTCAAGTGATTTTTTATGAATCTCTTACAATTACTTCCTTATCTGATCTTCCGCGGCTTTGATTTTCTGCTGTATCTCGTCACATAATGAACAGGCGGTTTCAGACTTGAAGCTTTCTGCAAATATCATTATTCCGCTTCCGCTTTTCAGCGGTCTTATTACCGCTCTCGATTCGTCTCCCTGATATACCACGCCTTCCGAGCCTCCGGACTTCGCCAGAGTAAATTCCTTTATAAGCCTGCTGGGATTGCAGTTTACGCTGACAAATCTCTGGGTAGTATAAAATCTCGGGATACCGTTTACCGCCTCGGACAATGTTATTCCCTTGTCCGACAGATACGACAGAATCATGACCGCCAGCACAAGACCGTCCCTTACAAAGAAATTATCGGGCCTTTTTGCAACCTTTCTCGCCTCCTCGTCCTCATCGCTGTCGGAGCAGTTGTAATACCGGTAGAGCCTGCCGTTCTCCTCCTCCGCAAGGCTGTCCGCTCCCATCGGGAACGAGTACGGGATCGAAACGGGTATTTTATTCTCATACGCTATCTTCATTGCCAAAAGCACAAGACGCTCATGGAAAACATATCCCGTTTTATCGTTGTAGGCTGAGCAGGAACAGCCGTCCGGCGAAAGATGAAAAATTATGCGCTCGCCGTCTATATCGTTTCTCGAATGGAACAATTCCTCGCTTATCCTCGCCGTTTTCGCATCTGAGGTTCTGATTTCCGCGTTTACTCCACGGAATTTTGCCGGAAGCATATCGCGCAGAAACATTTCGTATAATACCGGTACTCCGCGCATATCAAGCCTTCTGCCATAGCTGTGATATGAAAGCTGACGGAAATCATACCTGTTGAACGCTTCCTCTATTTTGTGCTCGGTCTTTCTTTTCAGCGGAATGCCGCCTCTCTCCATAAGCTTTATCTTTTCCGAATAATCGGCGGCAGCAAAGCATCCCAGCTTTGCGGTAAGTCTGTTTACCGCAAACATTACCTGCTGTGCCGTACATTCGCCAAGATCGAAAACCGTTATACCGCTGGAAAGCAAGCCTGCAATAAAGCTTGAGCACAAGGCTTCTGCGCTGGGGCCGCCGCTCCATCCCGCTACTGCAACGTCTCCGATATCCATTGCCGTTCCGACCGCCATTCCGAATCTGGCAGTATCCGACGGCAGAGTTATGCAGGAGTCGAACCCGTAAGAACAGTCGTCGTCAATAAAGGCGGGCTTTCCCATTCCTATTCTGACGTTTTCCCCGACTACCGAACCGTGAGCAACGTCCTTACCCGCCCATATCTTTACTCCGTCCAGTATTCTCGCACCCTCGCCTATGCAGCTTCTTTCGCCCACAACCGAATTTTCTCCGCAGCACGCAGACCGCATCAGCCTTGCGCCGGGGCATATGACGCAGGACATAAGCTCGCATCTTGACGAAATATAAGCCCCTCTTCCTATATAAGCTCCGCATATTCTGGTACGCTTTTCAATATACGCTCCGTCGTCAATAACGCTGCCGGGCTCAATAACGCTGCCGGATTCTATCACAACGTTTCTGCCGATATACACCGGAGGAATTATTGAAACCCCGCTGAAATTACTGAGCGTATCGGTATAAATTCCTCCGTCGTTCTGCTTAGCTGAAAAGGAAAGTCCCGTCTTTCCTTCAAGAATACTTTTCTGACAATCCAGAAAGCCCTGCGCATCGGTTATCCTATGCCAGAAATCCACGGTTCCGTAGGTGTATATCTTACAGCCGTCTGAAATCATCTGCGGCACGATATCCTCTATAACGTCGGTAAATGAATTAAAATCATAATTTTCAAGCGCGCTTGAGGAAAGCACATAAACTCCGGTAAAAGCATGGACTGCCGACGTGTTTTCGGCGCTGGGATATTTAGCCGATGACGTGATCGTATTGTTTTTATCGATCGCAAAGCATATATGCTTGTTTGTCTGCGGCTCCTGTCTTGTAACAAATGTCGCTTCGGACTTTTTAGCCTTATGATAATCCATGATCCCGTTCAGATCGAAATCAAATACGCAGTTTGCTTCGCACACAAGAATATCCTCTCCGTTTCTTGCGGCATATGCAACTGCCGGAGCGGTCCCAGTTTCTTCCGCACTGGTAAAATACAGCTTCATCCCTTTGTATTCGCAGGATTCAAACTCCTCTATAACCTGACCTCCAAGATACCCAAGCGCCAGAGTAGCCTCCTTAAAGCCTGCTTTTTTAAGCTGATCCAGGGTGTATGCCACTACACTTTTACCGAGTATCCTCAGAAGTGCTGCGGGCGTACAAGCGGTCATAGGCATGAGCCTTTCTCCTCGTCCTCCGCATAAAATAACAGCCTGCATAAAATATACCTCCGTAATAAATATTTGTATTTATTATTGGTACGATAATGCAGTTTATTCAACAGACCTGCTCAGTAATCTCCGTACATATACGCTTCACATATGTATCAATTATTATTTAGATAAAACAAAAAAATAATCAATATGTCTTTTCAAGAAAACTTTATTGTGCTATAATATCCTTATGCCGAATTACTGCTGCGATTTTCTTTTTTAAGCGTATTGGCGCAAAACGAATATGCGGATTTTGCAAGCACGCTCTAGTTGCAGAGTTGTTTTCATACCGGCGCAAACATGAAAGGAAGATTTATAGTATGGCAGAAAATTATAACCTTCTGAAAAACAAAGCACTTGAAAAATATTTTTCCGGCTTAAATAAGGAACAGCAAAAAGCCGTTTTCAAAATAAATGGTCCACTGCTTATTCTTGCAGGTGCAGGAAGCGGAAAAACCACCGTTCTTATTAACAGGATCGCCAACATGATATATTTCGGAAACGCTTATAACAGCGAAAGCGGCTACGGGCTTCATTCGGACGATGATCTGCGTTTTTTAAAGGAATATGCCGACGGCAGGACCGATGACAGCGCAAGGCTCGCCGATATAGTCGCTTATGAATGTGTAAAACCATGGAGTATTCTTGCAATCACCTTTACAAATAAAGCTGCGGGAGAACTGAAAAGCCGTCTGTCCAATATGCTCGGAGAAGCCGGAACACAGATAACTGCGGCAACGTTTCACTCGGTCTGCGTACGTATTCTCAGGCGCGAGGGCGAGAAGCTCGGGTACGGCAACAACTTTACGATATATGATTCGGACGATTCTCAGCGCGTAATAAAGTCGGCTTTGCAGGAACTTGATATTTCAGATAAAATGTTTCCTCCCAAAGCGCTTCTTTCCGAGATCTCGCATCAGAAAGATATGATGATCGAGCCCGACGAATTTCTTGCCGCCGCCAATCAGGATTACCGCCTTATAACTATCGGAAGGGTCTATAAGCGCTATCAGCGTAAGCTGATAGACGCTGACGCTATGGATTTCGACGATATTATCTGCAATACGGTCAAGCTGTTCGAACAGGAACCTGACGTGCTGGATCATTATCGTAATTTATATAAATATATCATGGTAGACGAATATCAGGATACAAATAAGGTTCAGTTCCGTCTTATTTCCCTTCTTTCGGAAAAATACAAAAACCTCTGCGTTGTCGGCGACGACGACCAGAGCATTTATAAATTCAGAGGCGCAACTATTGAAAATATCCTGTCCTTTGAGGATACCTTCTCCTGCGATCCGGAAACAGACGTTATAAGACTTGAACAGAACTACCGCTCCACACAGAATATCCTCACCTGTGCTAACGAACTTATAAAGAACAACAGAGGAAGAAAGGGAAAAAATCTCTGGACAGACAAAGGCGACGGAGAAAAGGTCGTTGTATACAGATCCGCTACCGAAAAAGGCGAGTCGGCGTTTATTACCGAAACGATACTTGAAAATGTCAACAACGGCAGAAAATTCGGAGATCATGCGGTGCTTTACAGAATGAACGCCCAGTCCAACTCAATAGAGCAGGCGTTTATAAAAAGCGGTATACCTTACCGCATATTCGGCGGACTGAAATTCTACGACAGAAAAGAAATCAAAGACATTACAGCCTATCTTTCCGTGATAAACAATCATTCGGATATGCTCAGGCTCAGGCGGATCATAAACGAACCCAAGCACGGCATAGGAGACGCAACGGTCGGTACCCTAGAGCAGATCGCTTCCGATCTCGGAGACGATCCGATAAATGTCATGCTGAATTCTCCCGATCTTGCTCCCCTTGCAAAAAAATCAAAGGTCCTTCATTCGCTTGCAGAAATGTTCAATTACCTTACGGATATTGCCGAAACGCTTTCCCTCGAAGAACTGCTTGACGAGCTGCTGAGCAAAAGCGGATATGAAAAGTATCTTAGGGAGCAGGGCGAAGAAGGGCTCATGCGCCTGGAAAATATAAACGAGCTGAAATCCACAATGGCTAATTATGAGGAAAACGCCGAAGAACCGTCGCTCTCCGGATTTCTGGAAGAAATCTCGCTGTACACCGATATTGACAGCTTTGACGAAAGCTCCGATTATGTGGCGATGATGACGATGCATTCCGCAAAAGGCTTGGAATTTCCCTGCGTTTTCGTAGTCGGAATGGAGGAAAACATATTCCCCTCCGCCCGCAGCATGGATTCCGAGGCTGATATAGAAGAGGAGCGGCGTCTTGCATATGTAGCGCTTACCCGTGCAAGAGAGCGACTGTATCTTACTCATGCCGCCGAGAGGATGCTTTACGGCCGTACCGAGCGCAACCGCATTTCACGCTTTGTCAAGGAGCTTCCGCCGGATAATTGTGTTAAAAAGGAAGAGCAGGGACTTTCCTCTGCGCTGGCTCAGTCAAGCGGCGGCGTTCAGCCGACCCACAGTATGACGCTCCAGCAGCAGCTTGCTCAGAAACGTTCGGATAAGACCGAAACCGTGACCGAGATATTCAGTCCGGGTGACCGCGTCCGGCACCGTATTTTCGGAGAAGGTACCGTTCTCACCGCAAAGAGAATGGCGAACGACACCCTGCTTGAGATTGCTTTTGAAAGCAAGGGAACAAAGAAAATCATGGCCAACTTTGCTAAGATAAAGAAAATATAATAAAGTCAATTTGAATATCAGTAAATTATGACCTCTCAACAGAGGTTACAGTGTTTTAATAAAATCCTCCAAAAGCCTTGAAAATAAAGGATTTATCGCAATGTGTCTGCCTTATCTCTTTATACGGTTACACACAAGTTTACTCTTTCCCTCATTGCTCATAAGGGCAAATACAAGGGCAAGAAAATCTCATAACAAGATATAACAAAGTGTGGCAATCGGAGAACTGTGATGTATGTGCGAATATATTATAACGGAGGATTTTTGAATGGACAAGTACATTTACGATGATAAAAATGGTCTGTGATATGAACTGAAAGGAGATTATTATATCCCTTGTCTTATCTTACCAGCCGAAAAAGAACAGCCTATCGTTTTGCGGGGACAGCGGCACTTGCGGTATTTGAAAGAATACCACAGAACTACATACACAACGCTACTTACAAGCGGCAGGCTGAACACTTACCTTTCTGATATAGATAAACAAGCACAAGAACGCATGGAAAGACTTATAGAGCAGATGAAACGGACACAGGGTATCACGGAGCAGCTAAAGGCGGAAAACGCTTTGGAGTGGACACAGAGAATGAATAACATACGAGCGTATGCAAAAGAGATTGTAGAAATGTAAATCATCTTTGCATAAGCAAAGGGCGGCAGAGAGAAATCTCTGCCGTTAACTATATTAAGAAATCAAAAATACTTTTTGACCAGTTGTGTTTTGAAATCAACCGACTATCGCAAATTCATTGAAACTATTGTCTGGTTTCTTTATAATGGCACTATCAAGAAAAAGAAAGAGGTGATTATCATGAAGGTCGAGATTAAAATTGATAGTTCATATACTGACCCTAAAATAATCATACTGACTGCTTCAATGACAGATGATGTGAGTAACATTGTGAAAAAACTTTCAGAAGATGTTTCACAAATAATTTCTGGCTATAAAGATGAAAAAATTGAAATATTGGAACAGACAGATTTGATTCAAATTTATGCAAATTCCGGAAAGGTTTTTGCAGTTACCAGTAAAGGTAAATATGTTCTGCGGCTTAGATTATATGAATTGGAAAAGCGATTACCCACTAACCAATTTATTCGTATATCAAATTCGGAGATTATCAACTTAAAAAAGGTCAATAATTTTGACTTGAGTTTTACAGGTACAATTTGTGTTAAATTATCAAACGGGGTAACAACATATGCATCCAGACGATATGTTCCAAAGCTCAAAAAAATATTAGGAATATGAGGTGAATGTTATGAAAAAGAAAATAATTATGCGCAGTCTTTTAGGATTTCCAATTGGAATTGCAATAGGTTATTTAATTACAATCTTGATTTCTCTTGGTTGGGCAAATGGATATTACTTGCCTTGTGTACCAGAACTTATATCAGTCATGGGGAATGAAATCAATGCTGTCATTTTACAAACAGTTCTTTGTGGAATATTAGGTACAGGATTTGCAGCGAGTTCGGTAATATGGGAAATAGACAATTGGAGCATTGTAAAGCAGACAGGAATTTACTTTTCAATTATTTCGGTAATAATGCTACCAATCGCTTATTTTGCATATTGGATGGAACATAGCGTGGTCGGTTTTTTTATCTATTTCGGAATTTTTGCTTTAATTTTTGCAATTATATGGATAACACAGGTTGTCATAGGCAAGCATAATGTAAGAAAAATGAATGAGAAATTGTTTCAAACAAAGGATAACAGAAATGAGTAAGAAACAATGGATACTATGCCCTATCTGCGGCAATAAAACTCGAACAATGATACGGTAAGATACCGAATTAAAAAACTTCCTGTTGGCTTGGGCAAGCTATCAGCGTTCCGAAGATGAAACTCCGTATTGGAGGCCGTGGGTTTCTCTTTATTAAGACCGGTATTGGATATTATGCGGCGGTGGCTCTCTGTCTGTTCTTTAAAAACCATTCTTCGGCATGACATTTAGTGCTAGAATCAGAAGAACAGCTTCTCAATCAGGATTCTCTGTTATGTTCCCTGCTACAGCTGTGCAGATATACGTTTTTCGGTATGCATCTTTTTTGCTAGTGCTATGCGCCCAAAATGAACAGGCAAAGACATTTGTAGCCTGACGTGCAAAATTTAAAAAGCTATTATATAAGCTTTAAAATATCTGAAATATCACAATCCTGATAAGTACTCCCGTTTCGTTCAAAACCATAAGAAATCAATTTCTCCGGGATTGGCTTCTTTACCGTTAAAATGTGCACGCCGCTCTGTCCGCCATCGGTAACAGAGCGGCGTGTTCATCGTTACATTATATTAATTACAATGCGGCAACAGGTGGATATATGACGCGTCCTCCGGCAAATTGCTTGTCAATATGATTAATCAAAAGGCTCCAAGCGCTTTTCTGCGCTGTTTACTAATATATTTACAAACCTCGCAGAAATTCAAGTGAGAAAAAATTTGTACTCTAACGATTACAAATTGCTTACTTTAGTTACATTCACATTACAACTGTCCGATTTATTTCTCGGATTTGGTTGCTCTTTGATTACAAAGATAATAAAAATCAAAGAAATTTATCGAAAACTGCGATTTTTATTGCGCTGACTATTGATTTTTTTAAACGATTGTGGTAAACTATTAGAGGTGTTAATGTTTTTACCAAAGATTTATTCAGTTTTTTCAGAGCCTGTTGTTTGCCGATGACAGTATTATCACCGACAGAATTTGTCTGAAGCTTATTTAATATCTTTTGAATTCAGGCTCTTTATGTTTGACTATTAATATTTTTGCTGCACAGATAAAAAATCCAGTTAATCTATACTTATTTATATAATAAATGTTAATGATTTTTAATCATATCGGAGAATTTCCAATTTACAGCTTTTAAATTTCTGTTTTCTGTGCTATAATATATGGGTGCTTTGCCGAAAAGCAGCTGTAAAATTAAGGAGTGTGTACAACTTTGGATAAGTTTGTAATAAACGGCGGTATTCCTTTGCACGGAGAAGTAACGATCAGCGGCGCTAAAAACGCAGCGGTGGCGCTTGTTGCCGCAACAATTCTGTGCGACGAGCCTTGCGTGCTCGAAAACGTTCCCGAAATAAGCGATATCACTATCTGCATGAAGATTTTGAGATCTATGGGAGCAGAAATCAGACTTATCAATAAGAATACAGTTTATTTTGATACCAGAGGAATAACCGTTCCGAGAGTTCCGTATGAGCTTGCACGTTCAATGAGAGCATCGACCTATTTTCTGGGAACGCTGCTCGGACGTTTTCACGAAGCGTATGTGGCTATGCCGGGCGGCTGCGATCTGGGCGACAGACCTATCGACCAGCACCTCAAAGCCTTCAGATGTCTCGGAGCTGTTGACGATATAGAAAACGGTGAAGTTCACTGTACTGCCGAAAGGCTTATCGGCTCTCAGATTTATTTTGACTTCAACACCGTAGGCGGCACAATAAACGCTATCATGGCCTCGGTAAAGGCAAAGGGGCTTACCATTATTGAAAACGCCGCTAAGGAGCCGCATATAGTCGATCTTGCAAATTTCCTCAATTCCATGGGAGCAGATATCAGAGGAGCGGGAACAGATGTAATAAAAGTACGGGGCGTGGATTACCTAAAGGGTATAACATACGGTATAATTCCGGATCAAATAGAAGCCGGGACCTACATGGTTGCCGCGGCCGCAACAAAAGGCGACGTTTTAATCAAGAATATTATTCCCAAGCATCTTGAATCGATTACCGCAAAGCTGAGAAAAGTAGGAGTTACCGTTATAGAAAACGACGAAAGCGTCAGGGTTTTTATAGACGGACCTCTTATGAAAACTTCGCTTAAGACAATGCCGCATCCCGGTTTCCCTACTGATATGCAGCCTCAATTTTCCACTCTGCTTACCCTTGCCGAGGGAACCAGCATAGTTACGGACGACATTTTTGACAACCGGTTCAGATACGTTTCCGAACTGAGAAGAATGGGAGCGGATATTTCAGTTGACGGAACGGTTGCCGTTATTCAGGGTACAGGTGAGCTTAAAGGAGCTCCGGTAGTCGCAACCGATCTCAGAGCCGGCGCGGCTATGATAATTGCAGGTCTTGCCGCAAAAGGCACTACCGAAATTGAAAACATACACTACATTGAAAGAGGATACGAGTGTATAGACCAAAAGCTTAAACAGCTTGGCGCAGACATAAAGCGCGTCCATATTTCCGAAATAAGCGCGTCGCAGCTTAGCGGATGATACAAGAATTTTCAGGATATTCGGAAGAAGTCCGAAGCTTGTCAGCATAAGATAAATATACGGTTTTCAGGCATTGTTTTGCAGAATGCGGGGAGAAGATCATCAGACATACTGTCGTATGATAAAAAATTTTAACTCAGCATAAAAACTGCTTATGCCTATGCTTATGTCAGGCTCTAAGCTTTTGATTTGCTCCGAACATCCTGTTTTTAATTATACAAAGAAGAAATTGCGATTCAGGAGGTTTACGTATGAACGGCACAGAAACTCTTTTCATATCCGATCTCGACGGAACCCTGCTGGATAGCAGCGCAAGGCTCAGTGATGAAAGCCTTCGGACGCTCAACCTCGCCGCAGAAAAAGGAGCTGCTTTTACCGTTGCTACCGCAAGAACGCTGGCGTCGTCCGGAATAATACTGAAAGATCTTACGCTTAACTTCCCCGTAATTTTAATGAACGGGGTACTGATATATGATTTTAAAGTCGGGGAGTATATTTACAAAGCTTCGCTTGACAAAGAAGCCGTACAGAATATTATAACTCTTCTGCACAGCTGTGCCGTAGACGCGTTTATGTACACCATAGAGGGCGAGGCCATGCATACCTATTATGAGCGTATCTCAAGCGGGGCAATGCAGAATTTTTACAATGAGCGTAAAGAAAAATATTATAAGTCCTTTTCTCATACTGACGATTTTTTCTCGTTATGCCGCAAGGACATAATTTACTTTACGGTAATAGATTCCTACCAAAGGCTTCTGCCGATTTACCGTATGGTCTCGCAGATCAAAGGAACAGAAGTTACTTTTTACAGTGACCGCTATTCCGACGAGCTGTGGTATATTGAAATATTCTCCGCCGAGGCTTCAAAAAAGAAGGCGGTACGGTTTCTCAGAGAGCTTATCAAGCCGGAAAGAATCGTCTGCTTCGGAGATAATCTGAACGACCTGCCGATGTTTGAAGAGGCAGATTACTCCGTTGCGGTAAAAAACGCCGTTACAGCAGTAAAGGAAAAGGCGGACGAAATAATAGACACAAACACTGAAAATTCAGTGGCAAAATATATTTATGAAAAATCAATATGAAACGGAGGACGTCCGAAGCCGGCGGTTACGGACAAAGTTGTATGGCAAGGTTTTACCCGCTGTTTTCCTCAAGCAAGGGAAACTCGTCTTACATAGGAAATGAAAATTCAGGAATACTTATTGACGCAGGCGTTTCCTGTAAGCGTCTTGTAGGCGCTCTTGAGAATAACGGAATCTCTCCCGAAGCGGTTCAGGCAATTTTTATTACCCATACCCATTCCGACCATATTGCAGGTCTTAAAATACTTACCAAAAAATATAATATTCCGGTCTATGCTCAGACGATAAATCTTGAAATACTTGCCTCGTCAGACAAGGTTGCGGCTGACGCCGCAATGTATTCGGTGGATGGCAGAGATATCGAAGTCGGAGGCTTCTGCGTCAGCAGCTTTGAAACTCCTCATGATACTCCCGCAAGCTGCGGATACCGGATTGTATGCCCCGACGGAAAGGTCATCGTTACCTGTACCGATCTTGGAGAGATAACTCCGGAGGTCGATAGAAATCTGGCAGGAGCCGACATGGTTCTTTTGGAATCAAACTATGACGAAAGGATGCTTAAAAACGGCTCCTATCCGTACACTCTGAAGCAAAGGATCGCCTCCTCTCACGGTCATCTTTCAAATTCTGACTGCTCAAAGCAGCTGAAAAAGCTTATTGAAGGAGGAACCTGCCGATTCGTTCTGGGACACCTGAGCCAGGAAAACAACACCGCCTTTATAGCGGAAAGCTCTGCGGTAGGCTTTCTTAATGAATTCAGACGAAACAGCGACTATCTGCTGGACATTGCCTCGCCCGACGGCTGCGGAATGGCGGTGGCATTTTGATAAGAATCAATCTTATAACCGTCGGAAAGCTGAAAGAAAAATACTGGCGCGACGCTGCGGAGGAATACGCAAAGCGTCTGAGACCGTTCTGTCAGCTTGAAATAATCGAGATTGCCGAATCAAGACTGCCCGACGCTCCGTCGGAAAAGGAAACCGCTTCAGCGCTTTCTGCCGAGGCTAAGTCTATCGGAGCTTATACCTGCAAAAAAGGTGCATATAACATTGCAATGTGTATCGAGGGCAGACAGCTTTCAAGCGAAAAACTTGCCGCAAAGATAAACGAATGCGGAACCAACGGTTTTTCAACCTTAAACTTCATCATAGGATCCTCTTTCGGAATAAGTGAGGAGATAAAAAATAAGGCTCATCTCAGGCTTTCCATGTCCGAAATGACCTTTCCTCATCAGCTTGCCAGAATAATGCTTCTGGAACAGATATACCGAAGCTTCCAGATTGCAAATCATACTAAATACCATAAATAAGCGCAGTTAAACCTTTTCACCAAGAATGGTTGCTGCGCTTTCATAATGGCTTTATAGTCAGCGAAGCCGACGCTTCTTTACATAATCACAGCAAACGGACGGCCACAACCGCCCCTTCATTGGAGCAAACTCTGACCGCCCGCCATTTATTATTTATTATTAAATTACTGCTAATGTACATTTCCCTTTTTTGTCAAGGCACAGCATTTTAATAAGAAGCTTACCCTGTCACCAAACAAGCAGCCAGGACAACGCAAACGAACCCCGACTCCTTTCCTTAAAGACAGCTAACATTTGCCGCAGCTATAATTACTGAGTAACGCCGTGCTTTACCCTGTCCTCAACCTCGCTGCGCTTTGCGTTGTTGAAGCGGTCGATAGTTCCCACAAGATATCCCGTGATCCTGCGGATCCTCTGAAAAGGAACATCTGCAAAACGATACTGAATATCAACAAAATCACCGTCAACGTTAAGCTCTATTCCCTCGATTGTTTTTTCAGGATAAAGCTCATGAGCTCTTGTTATATACGCGTTTATTTCAGCCTGCGAAAGCTCGCCGTTATTTACTTTTACATCAACCATTTTTCTAACCTCTTTCACTCATAATATTAATCTGCGGACTAAATCCATCATCTTTTATAGCACTTATTGTACTGTATTTAGTATTATACCACTATATCTTGTGTCTGTCAATAGCCTGTTTGTCATTTTACACACTATTTTTTTGTGTACATTTCACATTTGGTTAAGCGTGAAAACAATAGCGGATTTTCACGGCTTTTTTCAGCTTTTATTGCTTATGATATCAAATGTAAACTCATACTTAATAAATATCGTACAAATTCCGTAAATGCTCCTGTGTGTCTTGAATAAATAAAAAAATGTGATATAATATAAACATATTAAAGCTGATATCGGAAATGGCAGGTGAAATCGTGACAGAAGGAAACAATTTAAAAAAGCTCCGAAACCGGCTTATCGCTGTTTACACAATACTGGGAATAATCCTGCTTACAGCGGCAGGTCTTCTGATAATATACGGTATGAACCAATCGCTTGAAACACAGATTGAAAAACATATGCTTTCTCTTGCCTCTCAATCTAAAAAAAGCGTGAACACCTTTCTGCTGAGAATTGAAAAATCAGGAACCGCAATATTTGAAAATCACGAAGCCATTGCCTATTATCCGCCGGAAAGCGGCGCCGAGACCATTGAGAACATCAGAACGGAACAACAGCTCACAGATAAAATGATATCATTAAGCCTGATGGAAAACTACTGTGATTTCGGAATAATTTACAGAAACGGAGATTACGTCGGTAAAATATCGGACGGAACTTCTGATATTTTCGGGTCGTCTATGTTTGAAACTTTTTACGGCTATATTGAGAAAAACTCAGACAACGGCTGGATCGCAGAACACAACAACCAGTTCAGCAGGCTGTATCACTTTAAAAAGATAAACGAAAACGCCCTGCTGCTTACCTCGGTTTATACTACCGAGCTGGATACGGTATTTCAAAGAACTGACTCTGACGATCAGAATATGATCTGCCTTATTGACAGTCAAAATATTCTTTACTCATCAGAAAACGTTTCCGGACAAATCGGGGACATTCTTCCGGAAAGCATGTTATTTCTGTCAGAGGAAAACGGGGATATTATATTTTCCAAAGACGGCCTGATCGGCGCTTCAGCAGAATGCAGCGCCGGCTGGAAAGTAATATGCTGTGTTGAATCAACTGGTATTTTTGATGGAAAAGCCAATGCAGGAACCATTATATTAGCTTTCTTCTCCGCTTCAGTTGCAATTCTTATTCTCTCCGGTTTTATCGCCTCGGGAAAATATACTTCCGGATCTGAAAAAAGCAAGGGCATATTCGGCAGCGAAGAAATAGATACCGTTACCGGACTCCTTAACGGAATGGCTCTTGAGGAAGAAATATCGGATCGTATAGAAACCTGTCTTCCCGGCAGCACATACGCATTTATTCTTATAAAAATAAAAGACTTTGATGATATAAAAACACGTCTTGGCTGTGACTATGCCAATGAGGCTCTGAAAAAAACGGGAGATCTGATAAGTGCTTCATTCGGTTCCAACGATATAATCGGAATAAATGAGCACAGCGAATTTACAGTGTTTGCCGATTTTTCGGATTTCGATCTTTTTAAGGCGCACAATACGCTTAAAGCCAGGTGCGACTCGCTTTGCACAAGATTTAAAGGATTTTTTGCCGGAGAAAATCAGGAGCATAAGCTGTACGCCGCCATAGGCGTATGCGTTTATCCTGACAGCGGAAAAACCTTTGACGAGCTTTACGAATGTACAGCAAAGGCTCTCAGTCTGTCCCTTGAAGCGGAAAAGGACAGCTGCATCTACTATGAATCCATGAACAAGCACACGGACAAAAAATAGCCGTCCGGTTTATCCTTAAGAAAGGAAGCATAGAAAAAGCTTATGAAAAACCGCCCAAAAGCCATACTTGCTATGTCGGCAGCCGCTGTAATATGCCTCTCCTCCTGCTCGGACAAAACTGAAATAAACCTTGCAGGACAACCTTGCGAAATATATTTTTCCTGGTGGGGAAAGGACATCAGACACAATTATACTATAAATGCAATTAAATATTTTGAAAATCAGAATCCGGATATTGACGTTGTTCCTGAATATAACGAATGGACCGGCTTCCAGAAGCGCATGGACGTTGAGCTTTCCTCGCACACCGAAGCCGACGTAATGCAGATAAACTACGACTGGCTGTATAAGTATTCTTCGGACGGAGAAGGATTTTACGACCTGAACGAGCTGAGTGATTATATCCGGCTGGAAAACTTCAGTGAGGAAGCGCTCGCATACGGAACCGTTGAAGGAAAGCTGAACGGAATCCCTACGGCGCTTAACGCCCAGACTATGTTTTACAACAAAACTATTTACGACAAATATGATCTTGAGCTGCCGAAAACCTGGAACGATCTTTTTACGGCGGCTGAAGCAATGTCCGCTGACGGTATCTATCCTATGGAACTGAACTTAAAGCAGATGTGGCTTTCCTCTGTTGCATACGAAGAACAGCTGAGCGGAATAGAATTTGCAGACGAAAACGGCAATCTTAACTTTACGCAAGAAAATATCGCAGATATGCTTTTGTTCTATAAATCGCTTATAGACCGCAAAGTTACAAAGCCTGTCGAGGAGCTTGACAAAAACGATTTTGTAAACGGAAAGAGCGCGGGAACAATGTACTGGATATCGGACGCAGAATATTACTGCGTTCCCGCTCAGAAAAACGGATATACGATAGTTGCCGGAGATTACCTGACTATGGAGGAGGCGAAGCTTACCGGCTGGTACGCCAAGCCTACGACCCTTTACGCTATAAAACGAGATACCGAGTCCCCTGAAGCTGCAGCAAAGCTTCTGGATTTTCTGGTCAACAGCGAGGAAATGACGTCCGCTCAGGGACTTGAAAAGGGCATTCCAATCAGCCGCTCCGCCTTGGAAGTTCTCGAAGCCAACGATATGCTTGACGGAATACAATATGAGGCCAACGAAAAGCTTGCTCAGAACTCGGACAAAATCAGCTGTATAAATCCAATACTCGAAAATTCCGAGCTTATAGACGCATTCAAATCCTCATTTGACGAGATCTATTACGACGGAGCCGATATAGCTGAGGTAAGCGCAAAGCTATACGATTCGTTTTTACAGATAACAAACGCCAACGGTTGAAACGACAGGAATGGGTGATATTATGTCAGAACTTCAAAGAATTATCGATGAAAGCCTGAGGATAGTTTTTTTCGGAGGCGCGGGAGTTTCCACGGAAAGCGGGATTCCCGATTTCCGTTCGGCGGACGGGCTTTATAATCAGAAATACGACGTTCCGCCGGAAACTATGCTGAGCAGAACCTTTTTTGACAATCATACTGAAAAATTCTATGATTTTTACCGTGACAAAATGCTCTGCCTTGACGCAAAGCCAAACGCCGCGCATTATAAGCTTGCCGAGCTTGAACAAAACGGCAGGCTGACTGCAGTGGTAACGCAGAATATCGACGGACTGCATCAGGCTGCCGGCAGCAAAAACGTACTGGAGCTGCACGGATCGGTACACAGGAATTACTGTATGAAATGCCGTAAGCTTTACACTGCTCAATACATACTCAATTCTTCCGGGATACCCCGCTGCTCCTGCGGCGGAATAATCAAGCCCGATGTGGTGCTTTATGAGGAGCAGCTTGACAGCGGCACGGTAAACAAAGCTATCGCCGCAATTTCTCACAGCGATACGATGATAATTGCCGGCACTTCGCTTACCGTTTATCCTGCCGCCGGAATGGTAAGGTATTTCAGAGGAAAAAATCTCATACTGATAAACCGTGATTCAACCCCTATGGACTCCAGTGCCGATCTTGTCATTCACGATCCTGTAGGAAAAGTACTGAAAGACATTAAGGTATGATATTATTTTGCCGCTATTGACAAATCCGGCACGATGAAGTACAATAAAAAAACAGAATCTGAAAGGAGTAGCTCTTGACCGAGCGGATAATTATGTCTAAGATTTGCAAATCATGCGGAAGCTATTACGACGGAGATTTCTGCACAAAGTGCGGCTACGGAAAACAAACAAAATCCAAAGCCCTCGAAAAATACAAAAAGTATACCAAGCCCGAAAGATTTATGACCGACGAAGAAAAAAAGGAATTTTACGACCGTCAGCGGGAAAAAAATAAACAAAAGGCCCAGGGAAAGCGTACCGATCCGCACGCCAGAAGAAACGCTCTCATTATTATAGCATTTGTGGCGGCAGTAGTGATCGGCGCAGTTCTGATCAAAAACGGAACACTGTTCAGCAGCGACAAAACAGACGTTATAAATCAGTATTTCTCCTCATTGAGCCAAAGGGATTTTGACAGCTTTACAAAATGCTTCCCGTCCGAAATGAAAAAAGAGTACGAAAACGAGCGGGAAACTCTGGGCTACAGCAAAGAAGAATATATGCGCGAATTTCTTAAGGACTTTACAGAAGAATACGGAGAGGGCTTCTCTATAACCGTAAACTGCGGGAAGGAAACTGCACTTGAAGAGTTCAGTCTATCAGAGTACAAAAACAAATACGGCTCGGTTCCGTCGGTAAGCGAAGCGTATTCAGTAGTTGCCGACGTTACATTCTCAGGATCAAAGAAAACCGACAATTTCAGATACAACTGCTTTGTAGGAAAAGTCAGAGGGAAGTGGAAGCTTTTCAACCTTGAATATTCCGCAGGTATAATCGATCCTACAATGGAAATAGAAAATCCGGAGCAGTATGCAGACAGCTCCTCCCTTCCGGAAGAAACTCAATAAATTGCATCAGACCCGTTCGGCAGACGGCGGAACGGATCCATATAAAAACGGACGCATTTATAACAAGAATGCGTCCGTTTTTGTTATATCAGATTTTTCATTATTTGATCGGCAATACCCATAGGAGTTCCTGAGCCGTCAACAGACGACCGGGAATTTTTGATGTAGATCGGTCTGCGGTATTCAAACCTTTCCAAAAGCTGCTCCCTTGTGGAATTATAAGCTATCGGACGATTTTTGTCGCCCTTTATCCTTCCGTAGCATATCTCAAAGGGTGTGTCAATAAATATCGTAATCCCGTTTTTTGCAGCGGTTTGTGCGTTTGCTTCGGAAAGCAGAGCACCGCCGCCTGTCGCAACGACTCCTCCCGACGCTCCCAGTTCCTCCAGAGCCCTGGTTTCAGCCGCACGGAAATAACCTTCGCCGTGCTTTTCAAAAATTTCAGGAATACGCATTCCCTCTTTCTTTTCTATGTAAGCGTCAAGGTCTGTAAATCCCGTACCAAGGCGTCTTGCCAGCAATCTGCCTATAGTGGACTTTCCGCAGCCCATAAAGCCGCATAGATACACCGTTTTCCTGTTCACAGGTTTCACTTCCGTTACAATTTAAAATTCTTTTCAACAGCGTCTTCCATTTCCTCGATTATCGATTGAACCTCGCTGTCGGAATAACTGTCCCCATCCCATATCTCATGCGCAGAAACCGCCTGCCATACCAGCATGGCCATTCCTCCCGCCGCTTTTTTTCCAAGAGACTTCGCCTTGCGGACAAGCACCGTTTCACGGGGATTATAAATAAGGTCAAATACTGCGTCGCTGGCTTCGATTATACCGTCGGCAACGGGACAGCCGTCAACCCTGGGATACATTCCGACAGGACAGGCGTTTACAAGCAGGTCATAGCGCTTAGTGTCGTCAATTTTATCCACAATAACAATAGTTATTTCAGCGTCCGGCTTCATTGCCCGTATTTCCTTTTCAGCCTGCACTGCAAGCGGCAGATCGCTTTCAAGCACGGCAATATTCAGATCGGCTCCTGCCAGAGCGGACTCGATAGCAATCATTCTTCCGACTCCGCCGCAGCCTATAAGCAGGACCCTGCCCGAAAGCCTAGCTCCCATAGCTCTTACAGTATGCAGAAATCCGTCACAGTCGGTATTATATCCGGTAAGTACGCCGTTTTTATTGTCAACGCAATTGACCGAATTGTATCTCTTTGCAGATTCATCCAGCCTGTCGAGATATTTTATTATCTCGACCTTGTGGGGAATAGTTATATTATACCCGCTCAGAGAATTCAGGTATTCCGCCTTTTGAACAAGACCGCCGGCAGTAGTCTCGACTATTTCATACTGATACTCCCGCCCTCTCAGCTCAAAAAGCCTGGCGTGAATAGGCGGCGACATCGTGTGCTTTAAAGACTCTCCTAAAATAGCATATTTTCTTGACATTTTTATAACCATTTTCCCTATCGGGAAAATGCACCTCCTTTTGGTATTTTGTGATTTTCGCAGCAAATTCCCAAACTAATTCGAGAAAACAAAACTTTCATTCTTCCTG
>ERZ780218.699-NODE-699-length-27933-cov-3.490781_pt1 | contig 27933 bp, 32 predicted proteins | sample MGYA00510975_ERZ780218 | MGnify/ENA primary metagenome ERZ780218 (study PRJEB29588, sample SAMEA2152063) | human gut metagenome | biome: human gut; feature: human-associated habitat; material: faeces | place: Denmark | collected 2008/2010 ... | reverse complement strand
CCATCATTATTGTAATATCTAAATGGAAATACTTTTCTTCATCATCAATAAATCTTAATGTATCATTTATCTGATTGGTGATTATAGCAATATTATAAACACCAAATAAAGGATATTTGATATAATAAGTTATATCATAGAAATCAGAAAAGTTCTTAAACACATAGTCATAATTGCTTAAATCAATCTTCTTTGTGTATTTTACTAACCTGTACACGACGCCAGCCTTTCTTGCTTAGCCTTCCTTTTCTCCTGGAATAAGACAGCAGAGTTGATAATCTCTTTGATATTTACATCTTCCACATGAACATTGTCCATATAAGCATAGTAAACTTCTTTGAGCTCTTTATCATTCATTTTCTCTACTTCGTCTTTAGTATAGGTAATTAACTCAACAACAGTAATAAAATCACTACCGTCATCATTAAGATATACAACCTTCTGCAACTCCCCCTCTACCATCTTAACAGCATCACACGGTAGACCATCTGCTTCCATCACACGCTGAATAGGATTCTTCATCTTGCTGTAAATTCTATCTCGTGCATTATAGTACGTATCTATATACTCGATAAAAGACATCTCCATTATCCTTTTGCACTCCTTTCCTGAAATACTTTAATATACTCATCATATAAACCTGCTGACTTTATCCTACTTATTATTTCAAACATAAATTCATTCTTTGTATAAATAGGTACACCAGCAGATTTAGCATCTTGGACTTTACCAGTGACAGCAGCTTTATCTTCTGCTATACAACAGAATAATCCCGTCTTTCTTCTTGTCTTTGAGTACGTAAAGTTTGTTAAACCTAAAAATGTTGCATTAACAATAGGTATAAAATCATCCCTATTATTTATCTTAGGAATCTCTCCAGTGATTACAACACATCCACCAACAACTGGTGAAAATACTGTTTCATGTTTAACTGGTTTAACAATATTAAATTTTGTAGCACCATACCTCAACAAATCAGCTTTTTGTAATAATTCTGATTTATATTTACCAATATAGTCATTTAAAACTTCATCAACAGTAGTGAAATCTTTACATATGTCTTCAAACTCATCATTTATTCCAAAGATAAATGCAAACTTAAACAGCGTTGATAAAGTAATATCTGGCTTTTCAGTACAGATAATCGGAATAGCATCAAAGTAATTAGTAAGACCATTATCTTTAACAATCTTATAACCAATTCCTTCTTTAATACCAGCTATTCCTAAAACCTTACACATCTCACCAATTCTAGCAGCTATAGTTCTTTTACACAATTCATTACTACATACTCTGCGAGTACATTCCATATTATCATTATAGCCATTTAGAATTGGACTGTGACACTCCGGACATTCATCCGATAATTCACTCTTTAACCAATCTGGCATAAACTGGTCTTCTGACTGTTTAACCCATAACATATTTAATGTCCTTCCATTATTTTTTATATTTTAATTAACGCCAATGTTTCTAGGCGACCTATTTACTCTATTTATAATTCCTCTTTCTTCTAGTTCTTTTAAATAACCAAACATTGTAGAAGTAGAGGATACACCAACAATATTACACAGCTCACTCCATCATTCTCTTGTTTATATTTCTCAATAGCCTTTGCAGTAGCACCTATGTTTGCTTCTCTCTTAACTGACATAATATTACCTCCTCCAACACTTATAGATAAACTTATTATTTCTTTTCATCTATATATGTTGCAAGAATGTAACTTCTTTATTTGTCAGCTACTCTTTTTTCTTCGAGCTTGGTAATCACTGTGCCTTGGTCTGTTACAAAATACTCAACATATACAACAATATTCCCACTCTGTGATATTTCAGAATACCTTATAGGGTCTATCATCATAAACATATAAATTGGTTCATTTTCATCTGTACGCTGTTTAAGTGTAAGACGTACAAAACATTGAATACCTTTCGCTGGTACTTTATCATAGTCTAAATTTAATGTCATATTCTTTCTGTACCATGTAGTATCTGCCTGATTAACATCATAAGTTAAATCTGGCCCGTATAACCACGTGTACTCAAGTAATTCATTAAACTTATCAGAAGCACCATCAAGATAAGGTTCTATTTCTGCATCGTATAATGCTTTTCGTGCTAACTCAGCTTCTTCAACTTTTCTTGAAGCTGGTATGCCATCAAGTTCAAACTGCTCAATTTCTTTTCCAGTATAACCATTTGTTCTTAATGTCTCAATCTCATCCGGACTGTACACAAAGTCTGGTTCTTCTTCTGCTTCGAGCATAGCCAATAACTCTTCCGCATGTTTGTCATTATTTTTCTTAATAGCAAATGCTCCAATAACTGCTATAAGAACAGCTATAATAACACCAGCTATAATTATAATAACTTTCATGCTTGGCCCACCTTCTGTTATTTTCTTCTTTGGTTGACCAGAACCTGTGCCATCAAGCAAGTCTTCATCGTCGTCATCAGCATCATTACCATTATTTACTTCACTTTTTAGGTTATATGTGCTACCCTGTACTAAAATATCTTCATCTACATCTTCTAATCTCAACTAGCAATATCCTCCGTAGAATTTAAATAAGCTGATTTAATAGCAAAATTAAGTTCATCTGGCACATAAGCAATCTTATAACCTACCTTTGCAACACCTCTTCCGAAGATGTAAAGTAAATCATAAGTGCCAGGGTACTTCTCTGCTACATCAATTATTGCATTGTGTATAGCCTCTTTATAACTTTCTCTATAAAAACTAGTTATATCAACCATACACTCACCAAGACCATAGAACACGTACTCTGGCTCAAGCTTCTTCTCAAATTCAGCTCTCGGAATAATAAGTGTGTTCATATCGTCCTCATCAGTCTCAAACTCGTCTTTCGTATCATCATCCGCATACTCAACAACTTGTTCACCATCATCATTAAAGTAGATGAATCTTCCAAGCTCATCTTCTTCTCCCATGTATTGAGCATCTGTATCAATAACTTCATTTGTTACTTCAACATTAAGCTCTCTACCCTCCATATATCTATGAACAGCTAATGCTATTCTCTCCATATGGTCTGTGATGTGGTCTTCATCTTTGACATATCCAGATATAAGAACGTGAGTAAGGTCTGGATGCCTAACATGTGCAATTACTTCTTCTGGTGTCTTATATTCTTTAATAAGCCCATCCATCCATTCAGTAAGAACACGTTTACGATAATTATTTAAATCCTCAAGATAAGTCTCGTAAGTAACAAGATGCCTTCCATCCTTCTTGTACTCATCAAGTATCTCATCTCTAAATGGTATTGGTATCTCATATGCATCATCTTTACCATCATACCAACAATTAACAAATGCTGGTGCTGCAAAGAATGGAGGTGCACCTTTAACAGGTATCTCCTGACATACCTTACACATTTCGATTACTTCTTCAATCGGTATACTCTCATGCGCACTTATAAGCACTTCATCATGAATAGATAACATCATACGTACTTTAGGCAACATTACACCGTCACAGTCAACTAACTCATCCCAATGCTTCTCTTTGATATAAGCGTTATAATAACATTCCGCTTTCTTTAATAATGTGGCACCAAATCCTTGCACTCGAGTATTATTAGCTGCTTTCTTTGCTTTATCAATATCTTTCTTACTAGCAGATGGGTCTTTAACAATATCAAAATGTCTTCTAAACCCAAATGCTGTAGTTACATAACCTTTCTGCATCACCTCTTGTTCAGACTCTAACTTAAATGCTTTAACACCAGGAAGTCCATTATAGAAATCTAAAATCATCTTCATTGCCTTAAGCAGTTCTTCCTTCGTATACTTAATGCCAAACAGCCTCTTTACAAGACCATATTCTGTCATTCCATAAACAACACCAAAGTTTACAGCTTTCTTTAATTTACGTACCTCTGCCGCAATAGCCCACATAGGGGTACCATCAATTCTTTCAATGATCGCTCGATGTACATCTACCATTGGGTCTTTTTGTGACTCCATTAGCTCTTTTTCATTTGCTAAAAATGCTAAAATACGCAACTCTACTTGTTTATAGTCACATGATATCAATTTGTGGTGTCTTGAATCTGCAACTACACATTTCTTCATAGTATCAGAAAATTGGTGTGCATCAGACGTCTGTCTATCTGAATCTGCACCATCACTAATGATATAAAATTGAAACCTATCATTAAATGACTTTTTCTTTAACCGCGTCAACGCCCCAAGCTCTTTACAAACTTTATTAAATTCAGATAGTATAATAAGACTAGGATATCTGTTCTCATCAAGCTTCTTTCCTTTAATAACAACACGTGTCCTAATTTCTCTATCCTTCTCTTTAACATTGTTTAAATTATAGCTTTCAATCATTGCTTTTTCTTCTTCTGATAATTTATCATAAGTACAAACACTTCCGTCTTTTCTTATGAATATAGCAATATCAGGAGTAGGATGTTCTTTGTTTACTTTATCTTTTGGAATCACACCATCTTCCAATATAGCATTTAATGCAGCATTACTTGCACTAGGTGCTCCAGTCTTCGTTCTAAGTAATACAGGAGCTTTCAATCTATTATAAAAGATATCAGCCTTTACCGGATTAGAACGAATATTCTTAGAAGTGTGATGTATTTCTCTAAATCTTTTCTCAAGTAAGTCCTTTATATAGGAATCCTCAAGAATAAGACTATTCAGTCTGTCAGAGTCCATTGGTAAACCAAAGAACTCATTTTGTGCCTTAACATAGTTAAGTTCATTCTCAAGTTCTAATACCCTCATCTCATCACTAGGAAACTGCTCTTCTAAAACACGACAAACACGTATAGTATTCATTGTATCAGGACAAGCATATAATCTAATTAGATTGGCAGGTAATACATTAAATCGTATTTCACCTTTAAATATTAACTCAAGCTCTAACCAAAACTTATTTGTTATTTTTTCAGCAATGGTTTTCAATTTATGAATACCACGACCACGCCTCTGGTCTAACTTAATAGAAGTGTGTAAACCATCATCGTTTGTAAACACTGTCATTAAGTCTCCATCATTTATTGTTTCTGGACTATTTAACCAATGTTGAGCAAACTTATTATGCTTTACAAAATCTTCTTCAAACTTATTTGGTGTATAGAAAGACTCTTCTTTAAATGTAGAGTCATATAACCCATAAGTCCAGCTCATTGCATATTCTGAATACTTAATGAATGCTGGTCTTTCTTTCCAAAACGACTCAATCTCCATTTTGCCATTAAATGTACAAGACTTTACCCTTGACTTATGGTTATTATAAGCTTCAAGTATTTCACTCATAAACCATATAGGTAGGTTATAATCACAACCTTCCTGTCTAAATGGATAATAAGTAGATTGAGTTTCTGAAAATGATAGAACAACACCAGTGATACAGTCAGGACCAAACATACCAACATTAAGTCCAGTAGACTCGATATCAACAGCTATGCGTGGAACTACAGCTTCTCTTAGTTGCTTTAATCTTTCTATAGCCTGCTGTAAAGAACAACAAACTACCATATCATAGTTATCCAAGTGGTCTAACTTACCCGGATAACGTAATCGTAATTCTTCCTCTGTGTAATATTCAGCAGTAGAATAACTTGTTACGCTACTACTATTTGTAAACACATCTCCATAAGACTCATAGACAACAAAGTTAACTGGTTTAACAGCTAAATCAGTAGATGTAGTTATTTTACCAAACTTTAGTTCAATATCATCTGACATATAAACTTCTTCTGTTAATTCACCGTCCAGCAGAGTTTGTTTGAACATATAAGTATTTGTTAAATTACCATTACGCTCTTCAAATGTCTTTGTTAGTTCCATAACAACGACACCGTCGACCACATCTACAGTCTGCTTTCGTTCTCCAGGCATTATAGAAATCTTGTTCATTAACTTTATTACTTTTTGTACATATGAATCATCACCTAAATAATACTCATTCGTATCTTTATAATATGCGGAGAAACAATGCTCTGTATTCAGCACATCATACTTTGTATAGTCCGAGTATAAATCTATACGCGTAACTAATAAATCATCAGTATAGTATGCAATAAACGCATTCATTGAATCAGTCGCTGACTTGAATTCTGCCAACCCAATTTTTTGCATTGCTAATAACCTCCACTTTGTATTTAGAATCTACCAATATCGTTTGCGGTAAACTCTCGTCAACTGCAAAATATAAATCAATGCCAGTGCAGTTATCATAAAGTGTAGAATAAGAACCTTTTGTTGTCTTATGGAATAAGTCTACTTCCTTACGATAATTGTTCATTAATTCATACGCCATTAACCCTAAATATGTTGGGTCTCCACTTGCTGTAGAATATTTTGCATAATAAAGCGATGCTAGATATCTTCTAAATTTAACATCATGCTTATACAGCTCCTGTAAATAACCAGGCACCTTTTCTAACGGTACTAATCCAGTTAATACCATCATTAGGAAATCGCTGTAACTATCTAACATTTCGTCACTCAAATAATATTGCTTACATAAGACTTTAGCCAATGGTACTTTACAAACGACTTTATTTCTCAATGTAGCATTATTATACTGCTCTATACCTTTACAATAAGTAAACCCTAACGCAGTTTCATAAAACTCGCATTCAGCTTTTGTATAGAGCAGTTTATTCATCAGTAACCTCTTCCGTCTTTTCTAAAATATCATACTCATCCGGTTGCAAACCATCCACAATATCAAATCGAATTCCTTTATCAATCATTCGCTCAATATCATATACAGATATACAATTTGGATTATATACATTCAATCTGTCCACTCGGGTATGCATAATTAACCCCCGTTCTCATCAAGTCAATAAGCTTAGAGACTTCACAATACCTAAATGCATCATCTTGTCCACTAACTTTACTTATTGCTAAACCATTAATAGTAAAACATATCTTTTCTGGTGCATCTCTAAAGCCCAAGTAGTTACACAGTGTTGACCTACTTATACTGACAGGTAGTTCATCACCATCACTCTTTGCGCATAAGATATTATAATCATTGTAATAGTAATTACTCATAAACTCTTTAATAGTGGTATTCATATTTAATACACCAATAAAGATAGAGAAAAATTCTTCTACAGTTGATTCTTTATTTTGTAGGAATATTGTAAACTCTAAGTCTTCATGTCCTCTGTCCCATTTCCATTCTTCAATTTCTGCTCGTAGCTGCACCCTTTCTATCTTTGCAATATATGCTTGTATAAATTTAAACTCATTTGTTTGATACATCCAATCTTGGTTAAACCCTGGAATATTAGACCGTACATTAAGCAGTCGTTCTGGGTCAAGCATACCAAATACAGTTTTATCACACCTACCAATAGTATCTATATACTCTTCATTAGATGCCAAATATACAGATAATAAATTATTCACCACCTTAGGAGTAAAATCTTTATAGTTTTCTGCTCGTAAGTCAATCTTTAATTGCTTGCATATGTTTTTAAATTCATCAACAATTCTTCCCCACATATCCCGTTCAGGAGAAGTATACCACCTCCACACATCATTCCAAGCTTTACTCGTATTGTGATTAGGGCCATAAATGTCAATAATATTTCCATCTATCCCTATCTTTGCAATTCCTTCTTTTACAATAAGACTTGCATTAAGCCCGCACCGCGCTTCGGCAATCATCAACTGCATAATACTTACTCCTTTAGCAATTGAGCATTCCTGAATTAGTTTAAGATAATAAGTCAATCTACTAACATGATAAATCTTATCTTTATCTTCAATTGTGTCCTCATCAATATCTTCCACATAATCAGATGCAGATACCATAATATCACTATCAGAATTATCTTTCATTCTAACATATGATTCAGTTTTATAAACATTACCTTTAGCACGAGCACCTTTGTTATCTATATAGAACCAACCATATATAATATTCGCTGCATAACGAACGATTGAATCTATAACACTTTGGTGGTCAAGATTAATCATCTCATATCTAGTTGGTTCATCATTTTCTGAAGAAACACTTCTCTGATAAACTTCTTCCAACTTCTGTAAGGAAAAATCTTTATGTTCTGTACACGCATATGGAAAACCATCATAAGGAAATAAATAGAATGCCTCGTGGTCTTCATATTTATGCAACTCGTTCCAAATCTCGTCGATAATAGGTGAGTACGAATTTTCATCTATTGAATTTCTTTTAACAGCATCTTCCAATATCCCTTTTCTAGGATACTTAGCTTTTGTCTCGTCAAAGTAAAACATTAACCCATACCCTCCAATTAATTAACTATAACCTCAATTAGTAATTTTGCTTTTGCCCCCAACACGTAAGGAACATCATTATTCTCCATATCATATAGTAATCTATCAATAGAGTTATTAGGATACTCATCTAAATAGTAACCTGTTAATTCCATTACAGAATACTCTGACATATGTTTATGCTCATCTTTGATTTTTCTGTAACATTCTTTATAATAATCTCCTACCACTTATTTCACCTCACATTATAAAGAGTTAAAGAAATCCTCAAAAGACTCGCAGCTAAGTTCAACAACCTTCTTCTTTTCTTCTTTGCCGATATCTAATTCTTTATCTCTTTCTTTTTTAAAATACAACCCATCCTTTAGTAACAAGTAACACATATAACTGATATCATCAGTCACAACTCCTGTAAGCATTTGAAGTTCAAGTTTAATCCGTTCATCTCTTGATATCCTCATATGCACCACCAATCTATTCTATATTACTTCTAGCAATACAGAATGTAATAAACTTATTAATAATATTAAGTGCTAACAGTACTAATACTGCTACCCATAAATAAGACTTCCCAATGCCAATCCTACTTATTAATACATAACTAAATACCATTATAGTTAAATTATGCATAAATATTAAATAATCAATAGCAGCGTCTAATCGTCTATATTCAGTTTTAGCTTTACTTATCACAAACACAACATTATATAGAAACGTAGAAAACACAGAACATACAATAGATATGCATATATTGATAAATAACATAACAACATAATTGTATAGATTACTTCCACATAATGTTATGTTTATTATATAAGCCGATAGCACAATTAGGCCAACTATCTTATCAACGTCACAAAAATCTCTTGTTCTCCATGTAGCTATAAAATATGGTAATACCAATAATGCAAATATAAATACTATCTCTAAATATTTATCTTTGTATAATGGGAACGTTATTACAGCTAACACCATTAACAATATAATTAACAAATTATTTACAACTAGCATAAACTTTCTGTTAATTACATTAAACAAGAGTCCTCATACTCCTTAATTATCTGCTCACTCTTTTCAAGTATATCATCTTCCAATAAGATAATAATATCACTTATCTTAAGATAAGCACTTGTTACATGATGAGACAGACTTAAAGCTTCAGCTCGTTTCTCAACCGGTACACTCTTATCTTTAGCAATAACAAGTAACTTGTCATTTGCCACTTTAATACGATTGCGTTTAAGATAAGAGCTTTCATACTGTTTAATAAACTCAGCTAAAATATACTCCAACCTAAGATAATTTGTACAAACTATCTTTTTATAATCTTCCAATTTCTCTGGACTATATTCACCATCGAAATAATCAACCATTGCACTGTCAGCCTCTAACAAGTCCTGACTAGCATACTGAACATTTATACGAGACATGTATGGTCTTGCATCAGCCACAATAGTCTGCACACGTTCATTCAATTCTCTAACGCTGCTCACTACGAAACCTCCTATCGTATCTCATCATGCGTCTTTCATCTATAAATGAATTTAATAAGGCAACATCAATTACAGCATTTGTAAATCCTACTACCTTATTATTTGACATAATAGTATTTAACAAGTCCTTTTTGGTATCCCATGATATTAACTTATTCTTACGAATTAATAGTGCACAATAATATCTCTGATTCATACAAATATCTTGTCTGTGCCTATATCCATTAGGAACTAACTCATCACAATATTCTACAAACTCCTCATATGATGATAGATGATGAGATAACTCCTTTTCATCAACAAGAGATTGACCAACAATCATGTTATTTCTCCCATTCAAGAATTCCCAAACCAGTTTGCTGTTTCTCTACTGGGTCACCTAATCTGCTATATACATATTTTGTACCAATGATAAGCCCAATGATACAAATTACAACAAATACTGTAAACACAATATGACTAAGAGATTTAGTGACCCACTTACTTATAGAAAATACGTCATCAGACTCATTAGAATCTAATATACTTTCATCGTCATCAATATCTCTTTCTTCCAAATCGTCATTCGACATATTTAATTACCTCCTACTACGGCTCCATAACTATATGGTTATATTCTGGATAATCCTCTAAATTCCAACAATCAGCAACTTCACAGATATTACCAATATAGTCCCCACCTTTATCTTCTATTAGCTCAACTTCAGCTTTTTCTGTATTGTATCTTGCTCCAGCAAACACACTATACATTTTATCAATTCCTATTCTATCATCACCCAAATCATAATCGTCATTTTCAAACCTTACCCAATCTCTATTGTAAGTATTTATTATCTTACCATTACGTTTATCTTTAATAACAAACGATAAGTTCATGTTTAAGAAATCTTCAATAGACGAAACATCTGTGGCAACAACTGTATAGTCTATAATACAATTAGCAAGTGCTCTTCCATGATTTGGCATAAAGATTATTTTCATATCATCTCAATGTCAATTTAATGTCCTGCGCCTGCGACTCATCTTCTGTAAGACCAAATACCTTAAGTGTTACTACACCATCATATGACACAGTAACGTCTAAGTTTACTAAGCCTTCTCCTTCTGAAACATTAGTGCCATAATGATACTCTAACGTTCCGATATAGTCATTATCTTTCGCCATGTAAGCATTACCCTGATACAGCCTTATCATTAACTTATCTGTATCAATAACATTTACCAACGGCATCCGCACAGTACAAGGAATAATTGTATTTTCCTCAATTACCTGAATTGTAGAACCATCATCATGCTCAATCGATAAACGTTTAGTAACATTGGTAATGAACTGCGAATCTTCACCATTCTCTACCAATTCCGCAATGTAAGCAATGCCATGAGCAACAAGCTTATCTTTATCTGCCATATACTCAAGTTTTTCCAATCCAAGCTCACTATCTAACAGTTCCATAAGATATGGACAATAGGTGCTGCCACCAGTGTAGATAATCTTTGGGTTCTCGTAACTAGGTACATATTTATCAAGAAGTGCCATAGTTTTCGTAATTGTAGGACCGAACACTTCTTCTGTTAACTTCTTATATTCATCAACTGTAAGTTCAGCATCTTCTGTTTTTCCTAAATAAGAAAAATCAACAAATGCATTTTCTCCAGTTTTCTGAATATGCTCTTTTGCCAATCTCACAGATACTTTTAACCTATTAAGATTTGCCGCTTTACGATAAAGCATTCTTACTTTATACTTATCCAAAAGATACTTACAAAGTGCTTCATCTAAATCATCGCCACCTAACACCTCACCATCGGTAGCAATAGTACGATACACGCCATCACGTGTATCAATTATTGTTACATCAAATGTACCACCACCTAAGTCATAAACAACGACAAAATCTCTAATGTCTCTACAAACATAGATAGCCGCTGCTGTTGGTTCATTTACAATACGCTTCAAATTAAGACCTGCCATTTCAGCAGCTTTCTTAACAGCTTCACGCTGCGTAGTTGCAAAATAAGCCGGCACAGAGATACAAACATCTTTTACTTCTTCGCCACTTCTTCTTTTTGCCATGTTAGCAAGTGCTTTTAATACTACACTTGAACAAAATACAGCTGGCTGTGCTGAATCAGACATTCCCATATCCGTCTTATAAGAAGTAATAATATTATCTCCATACACATCACGCCCAACCTGCTTTGATTCACTTATATCAACATTAGAAGATACAAGTCCCGTATAGAGAATATCACCTGCTCCAATCAGACTATTTGTAGTACCTAAATCTATTCCAAATACCATTACAGCACAACCTCCTTTTTCTTTATTTCAAAATGTTCTCCAATTAATGGTAGCCATCCAACCACATTATAATGTGCAAATGGTGTTATGCTACCAGGTTCATTTACCCAATCAATACCGACACAACCATTTGTTATTGCTACTAATACCGGTACTCCAACCTTTGGCAGTTCACATTTACAAACTCCAAACCAACCGATTTCCTTTACTGTAACTTCTGGCTGAATTAATTTACCAATACACGGTATTAAACAATTAGCGTGACTGCAATTAATATAATCTTTACGATTATTTATGATATTAATAAGTCTGTTATAAATATTTACATAATACTCATAATTCTCATCAATACCGATTGCATGGATACTAATAGGTTCAGCTATAGACTCTTTGTAAGATGATATTAATTCATCAAAAGACTCCACCATCCCTACATTATTTGATTTTTCACATATTATCTCCATACATTCTATCAACTGCTTTTCACTAGCTAAAGTATAACTTGTCTGTTGTAAATAGATGTTAAGTACTTCAGCAATATAGGGTAAGTACTCCACCTTAGTTCCTATAACGCAATCATACGCTTTGCGCAACATATCCACATTCATTTATTTTCTCCTTAGTTATAAACTGAATAGATGTAATCAGATATAGCTGGGCTTACAAACTTAAGCGCCGCAGCAAGCTTACGCATTGTCTCCTCAACATAAACTTCATATGCACCATGGTCAGCAAACACCTTAGCCATATCATTGGTTGTATAAGTAATATATCTACAGCAGATATAAACTTTTGCAAATGGAATTTCAACTACATTTGTTTTTCCACTTTCCTGATTAATGATGAATGTTTCAATAAATTCCTCTAACATCTTATCCATCGTCAAATCAGGTGTAATCTTTGTGCAAGCATTAATAGCCATATTTGTAGGTTCCTCATTAAGTACCCAAATACTAGAAACAAAACTCATCATGTTTTTCTATTTCCTTTCTGTCTTTTAAATAATATCGACAAACCTTCTTAGCGAGCTTTCTCTCCCATCGTTTAGTTGAACTACATACAATTATGTAGCGCATTAAATATGCCAACCTACGATAGTCTACGTACTTACAATTCTTCCTCTTTTTACTGACCTTAAATGTATGCTTGTAACCAGATTGATTAACAATAATAACATCAACATCTTTATCATCCGTGTCATAAATATATTTTACCAACCTATCAACAGCAAATTTAAATTCTAAAGCTTCAGCATTCACTTCTGTGCTATAAACAGCATAATAAGAACTTCTCTTAAGACCAGCTTTAATAGACAAAATAGGAACTACACCTTTTAACTCAATTTCCAGTGTAGAAAAAGACGCCCAGAATGAATATATTTTCTTTTCTTTCCATAATCTAAGTTGATAAACTATACTAGACATTATAAACCTCTTTTACAGATTAGATGATTGCTCAATCATTTTACAATATTCTTCATAACGTCCTTCGTACTCTTCCTGTAATAACTTTGTTCTTGTAAAATTAATTACAGGGTTCGCACTTGCACGCATAACAAAAGCAACTGGTGAGCCTACTTTCAATTTATTCTTAACGATAATGTTTATATTCGTTATATTTGGGTTTGAAATTGTAGCACCATTTACTTTAACAGGATATACATTTAATGTCATAGACAAACCATAAGCAGTAGGATTAGAGCTATACCCAGTAACATATGTCAATATGTCTTTCTCCTGCCACTCGCCAACACGTAAGGCAATTTGTGTATCTTCATTCTCTAAGACTAATCCATCAGTCTCATAGTTTAACTTATCTTTAAACTTCCCAAGCATCTTAATACCGGCAAGTAACTCATCATAATTATTCACCCAGACAAACATAGGCGTCTTAAAACCCCATGATTGTAATGCTTGGTATTTATCTGCTGGCAGCTCAACATCTGTAGAGATAATGTTAAATGCAATTATATTCAGATACTCACTCTGATTATTTGCAATAACAGTAGATACAGAATGTCGTTGCCCTGTATTTCCAGTTTTCATCTTAAATTCTTCCCACTTTGAGTTAGGTATGACTGCTTCTCCAATCACCTTAACCTTTTTACCAAGTGGGATATATTTAGGGATTACATCCAATATCACATTGGCGTCAAGAAAATTAGTATCACGCCCTCTTGTATTGCCAGATATTGCATAATGATTGTAATAATTGTTCTGCGTATTCCATCCATCAACCTTAACAGACAACCTACTATGCTTGTTAAGATTGCCAAACATACGCTTTACTTCTTCCATGCTTCTGATAGATGCAATACTCTCAGAACCATATTGTATTTTAATATTTCTATATAAATCCTCTCTATGATACTTCTTTAACAGCTCAATAGGACATGGGTCTTCTGACCACACACGCTTCACATATTCATTATCAGGCATTTCCTGTAATAACATTGCATGTAAAGCATTATACTCTGGGTCACTCATTCTAGGCTCAACACCTATTGCATATTCCCACCTAGAGAGAACATATTGTTCAAATACTTCTTGTGAAATCATAAGAATATACTCCTTATTAAATTTATTTATGGTACTATATACCATAATAAAGTGATTTTTTAATTACTATAATCCAACTAATAGTAATACATAAATTTCAACACTTTACTACACATACTCAACTTTACCTCCTACCAATAATATTCCAATTAATAAATTATTTAAAGCAATTTCTTTACTGCTTCTCCAATTAACCCTGCTATTATATTTTTCATATCGTAAAACTCATCACTATCTTCTTTATAGCCAGCAGCAATTAATCCATTATCAACAGAACCTAATTCTATGACTGCATCAATACAATGTACAACTTCTTTATCATCAGGCACTCTTATATTTAATTCATTTAAACACTTAAGAAGCTCAGTGTTCTGTTCTATTACTCTACCATGAACACCTCTTATTACATCCATCTTCTCAATAACAGTAGGTTCTTCTTTTTCAAATATGTCTAATAATGGCACTAACTTTCACCTCCAATCTGCTTAATTCTGTTTGTTATATTAGTATATAGATAAATAGTTATAGCTCTGTTCTCTACTTCTCTAAATTCAGCTCCTTCTAATTGCTTCTTTCTTTCTTTGCCTTCTGGAGTTTGATTTAAATAAATTAAATTACTCTCTATGACATAGCTTATCGTTCTGTTAGCTTCATAACTTCTCATTCCCTTTGCCATTCCTAAAGCATCAACAACATGAATAATACTAGGGAATAACAACTTATCAATAATAGCTCCACCATCAGTAATTTCTCTGATTGTTTCTTTCTTTAAATACTTATCAATGAGTTGTAATCCAATATTACACTCTTCAAGTGTCAAATCAGACATAATCTCATCTAATGATTGCTGTACATTCATAAACTCAACCTCTCCTCATTATTCTAATACCTAAATTTAGATATTATAATATCAGCTACATGCATTAAACAAACTTCTTCTCCTTTACTTAGCGCACTACCATTTATAAATTTTAATATAGCCTGTTCCTCAACATAAGATATTGGCACCAATGACTGTAAGGCATGAAAATCAGACACTCTCATAGCTCCTATATAATCAATAAGCGATGACCTTGGTTTATTATTTACAAGCTTCTTTAACTTAGTAGTCAATATTGCAACACTACTTACTCGCGACGCCTCATGAATTACCAATCTTAAGTACCTCCTTATATGCTTTATTTATCCAATCACGAATAGTGTCTGCGCTACAATTAAACTGTTTACTAACCTCTAAATAAGATAATCCACCAGCAACAAGTTTAATTGCTTCTATTTTATTTTCTGTTATACCACATTGAGATAATACATCATAAGCTATTTTGATATCATAGCTTACTAATATCTTAGCTTTATCACTTGGTCTTACAGGCTTAATAGGATAATTAACTACATATTCTTTATATTTAGCTAATTTACTATTTCCTTTCATACTAGACCTCCTTTATTTCTATCCATTTATATATGTTAAGATAAACAGATAAATTTATAAATCACTCTTAACAGTTAAAGAAATATCGAACTTCTTTACGTGATTGTCATAGCTTATAAGTAATACACCGGATATTACTTCTTTTTCAGTTACAAAATCACAATTTACATTAGACCTAGAAGAATTTGCTTTTACAATACCATTTGATATAGATATATTATCTACTCTAACATCATATAAAATATCATAATCACTTTCGTTGTCTAAATCTAACGATAACATTCCATCTGTTAAATACATCATTGTTGGTACATTGACATCAATATCTATACTTTGGTGATTTATCTTAAATATTATAGTACATATAACAACTATTAAAACTAGTATTGGTAATATAGGATATTGCCTACGTAAGACACCAATATAAGAGTCATTATCATCTTGCACATAATATTTAATAACAGTATTCTTAGGCTGACTTAAATAAACTCGTTTACCTAATCTGTAAACACAATCTCTCGGTTTAAATTTATTTGTTATCTTCTTCATTATTCATATTACCTCGTTCAAGAAGAATCTTTGGATTAACACTTCTTCCATTTATAAATAAACTCAAATATAAATAATCAGAAGTTACATTTGCACCTGTACTACCAGACTTACCAATTAAATCATATTGATTTACTATTTGTCCAGTTCTAACATTAATTTCTGATAAATGACCATACATGCTAATAACACCAGAACCATGTTCTATTCTTACAAAATTTCCCATAGCCCAATTATTGCCTGCTTCTAAAACAGTTCCATTAAACATAGCATATACATTTGTACCTTCTGGTGCCTCTAAATCAATACCATTATGATACTCTATACTTGATGTTGTTACAGGATTTATTCTAGAACCATAATCAGATAACAAATTATATGGTGAATCAGTAAGCCGTCTTATCTTATAAACATCACCTAAAACAAACTCACCGTCCGCTTTCTTTACTTCTGGTAATTCCATTTTAGACTTCTGTTCTTCAATTGACTTTTCTTTCTGCTCAATATCATTTTGTACACTAACAAGTAACGGTGGTATTTGCATACTATTTACTTTTGCTAATAAAGTATCAGCAGCACGATAACATTGTTTATATTCTGCATCCTTCTCTATAAGTTTAGAAAAATCACCATAAATATTATCTTCTATATATCTAGCAGAATCAGCCGATTGCTCTAATAAATTCTGAACTTGCTGTTGAGCTTCCATAACAGATTCTCTCATTTGTTGTTGCGCATCATTTATAGAACTATTATAAGACTGTATCTGCTTTTCTTTCTTAAGCAATTTATTATATTCTTCCATTTCAGACTTAAATGCTTTCAGCTCTGTTTGACTAGGAGTATAAACTGACTCATCATAAAGAGTTAGTAAATCTGATGTTGTATCTTCACCTGCATAAGCATTACTAATAAATAATAAAGATATTGCAAAACTTAACAGTATTATTTTCTTATTCATATTTTTAATCACTCATCTATCTACTACAATAAGTAACAACCATAATAACATTAAAATAAATGCCACTGCCGATAAGATTTCTCTAACCTTAATAATCATAAGATTCCTCCAAAATCTGCGGCTAGACAATAATTCTATCTAGCCGCATAACATACTTTACATTGTTTTGTCAATAACATCGTACACAGTCTTACGTGTCACAGTTACATCGATATAGTTATCTTTCTTTGTAATAGCCGCAATGTAATTCTCGTTTTTTGCGTTAAACTTATTTACACGCTTTGTAACTGTCTCTTCCGTAATATCATCTAAACTACATCGTTCAGTAACAATAATAGGTTTATTGTCAGTGATGTCATAGATGATTATTACGTTATCATCGTCAACAAGACCTATAGCCTCTTCAGCTTTTAACGTAACAACACGTCTAGCTGAATCAACATAACATTCTGTCTCTGTTACGATGGTATTATAATCATAATTTAATACTCCATCATAAAGCAACTCTGTTACCTCCATCTACACACGAACCAACATTTGGCATCAAGCCTAATGATAATCTTACCCATGGGTCTTTTACTTCATCAGTAGGTGATGTAATAATATGCTTTCTTACAGCATCAAGTAAGTCCTCAAATAATATAGACCTCAAACAATCTTTTGAAGCATCAGGAACAGACTTAACACCAATTACACATTTAACAAAGTTTTCAGGAGTAGTGTACCCACCATCTCTCATATACTCTATTAATGTGTACTGCAATCCAGCTTTAAACACACCAACTGACTTTCTACATGTATAGAAAATCATTGAAGCTATAAGCGTCTCAAAATGCTTAAAATCAACGCTTACTTCCCTATTAAATATATTATACAGTTTAAACACCAAATAGAAGATTAATTCATCTACTCCTCTACAGTTAAGCACGTTCTCAGGTGTCAAATCTCCAAGCTCTTCCTGAATATTCTCACCAGCCATAACATGCTTCTTAAGTTTAATACCTGCATACATAGTAATAGGATTATTTCTATTAATTACTCTTTTGTTCTTTGAATTTACAAGATACACCTGTTTAAGGTTTCTACCAATATAAATTTCTGAAATATCAACTTCAACAGGAGCTAACATATCAGTTTTAATTGGTCTACCAGTTTTAACAGAACTGTTTAAGTCTGTCAATTCCAAATACTTCTGCATCAACTCAAATGATGATGTAAGGTTACCTTCACTTACTACACCACCACCCTGGAAGTTCTTCATTGTCAACTGTGTACCAGGCTGCCCTATAGACTGTGCTGCATCAAATCCAACAGCACGTCCAATCGCAACTCTGTTGTGAGTAGACAAGTCAATACCATAACACTTTTGACAACACGGATTTTTACATGTAATAGGAGAACGTAATCTACAACCATTCTTCTTAATGATATTTCCATCTTTATCTACTTCAGCAATAAATGCCTTAAATAAACTATCAACGTCTTTTTCATTTACATGTGAATCCGTCTTTTCCACTAAATATCTACCAACTACCATTTTCTCAAACATCTTTTTGATATTTGTATAGATATTCAGTTCTTCCATATTTGGTTTAGCAAGATAGAATCTAAGCCTATCATACGTAAGCCATAATCCATCAGTTGTCTTACAATCTAATGACCTAATTACCATACCATCATCTGAAATAGACATAGTACGAGAAATATAACCAGGTTTAGATGTTTCAATTGACTTATCAATCTGTCCTTGTCGTCCACCATAAGCAGTTAAGAAATGCTCAAGTCCAGTAAGTCCATGAACCATAGAATGAGTTATTACAGAGTTAAATGCCTCATTTGAATTTTTCATAACACGACCCTTAAGACCAAACATCTGCATCATAGTAGATTTGTTACCACGACACTTAGATTGTGACATCAGCCTAAAACCATTTTCATCTCCTATGTATTCACGTCCACCTTCTTTTAATACGCTCTTCTCGACTTTATCTTTGAGTTTGGCATAAGCTCTTGAATACTGATTTCTGTAACCAACTTCAGTTTCAAAACCAATATCATAATAGTGTTGCACCTTTTTAATCTCATTATTAAACTCCTCAACATAACTATCAATGTTAGGAAGTTTAGTTATTGAGACATTAGGTGGGTAATTAGTTGCTATTGCTGTACCAATTCGTGTATAATTATTGATAGTTTTGACAAACAAATTTCCACCATCAATACTGTCATGAATCTTCGTAAGCAACTTAATAGACCAATCTTCTGTAAACACTCCATCTGGTGTATCATTTACCTCAAATTCTCGTTTAGCAGTAAACAATTTGTTTGACTTTACTAACTCTGGTAAACCAATAATAAAGTCAGCGTACTTAACACCAGCACAAGTTTTAACCGCTAGTTGACCTAATGAAAAATAATAAGCACCAATCTTTATTACATCGTTTAAGATATACTTATCGTTAATTACTGCATCCTGTACAAACTCAATCGTAGCAGCATCAAGCTTATCTACTTCTAAGATAACTTTACCAGTAGGTTGTGCTTTACTTGCTCTCCATAAACCATAGATAATCTCATGACGCGGATACATATGACAAGAACCATCTCTTGTAAGATAGATATTCTTGATATTCATCATAATGTCAAGTATCTCCGAAACAGCATCTGGAGTAACAGGAACATTACAATGCATCTGGTCACCATCAAAGTCAGCATTAAACGCTGACACCTGTAATGGCGATAATACAATAGCAGCACCTTCTACAGGAACAATCTTAAACCCCTGAATACCTAACTTCCACAACGTAGGCTGACGGCCAACAACAATAGGAATATTCTTCACATAACTGTCAATCCACTTCTTCGTTCTCTCAAAGTTAATATCAGACTTAAACTGTTCAAGCTTCCTAATCTTCTCAGAAGCTGAAAACGTTTGTGGAAGCGTAGCAATATAATGTACATCTAACAACTCACGTAACATTGTGTAGGGCACACCTATTGAATCGATAGACATATTCGGGTCTACAATGATTACTGTACGTCCAGAGTTATCCACAGTAACAGATTGCATCTTACTTCTAATAAGACCATCCTTAGACTTAAGAGAAGATACAATATCTCTGTAACTATTCTCTGAATTCTTTTTACTCTTAACAGCTGAATAATCCACTGTTACATAACGCACAGCATCTACTAACGCTTTATAACTATTAATAACATTACTAAGAGTCTGATTCTTTTGGTGCCGAATACTACGTAAGCTATTATTTGCTTTAATCACCTTGTTATAAGCATTACTAACAAGATTAATACCAAGCTCTGTATCAGGTCTAAAACCAACCGGCATTACAATCATGAAATTCTGAACTAAATTCCTAAAAGAATCCATCGCTGACTTATCCCTATAAAGAGACAGTAGATACGTTATTCTTCTATTATAAATCTTTCTGTATAAATTTAACTCAAGTGTTGATTCATAATTTTTCATAAATTCTTCACTCATAAAGATATCAGGGTATGAATCATCTTTAACCAACAAATAAGTTAAATCAACATAAAAATCTTCAATAACATGAAATTTACTAGGCGATGATGTAATTTGAATACAATCTTTTTCGCTCTTTTGTAAACGGTTCTGTGACGTTTTAATGAATGCAGAAGAAATAACAGTAATTGCTGTATTTAATACCTCTTTCATTAATTCTGCTTTAACATCAAATTCATCTATTAGAACCTTAATGGCGCTTCCACCAATCTCATAACGTTCAATGTCATAAGTCTCGCTCATCACTTTAGACTTATTAATATCTTTAAGCATGCCATCCCGTGCATCATAAATAACATTACAATTAATAAGATTTGACATACTGCAATTCTTAATACCATACTTTGACAAATAAGTAGTAGGCATTATTTTATTTAACAATTCCAACTTATTTCCACATAAGAAGAAATTAGGTACAGGCATGTCCAACATAATAAGACCAGTCTTAGAAAAGATATCACAACTTCTCTTTTTTGTATCATGATCAGTTGGTTGTTCCTGATTACCAAACACAGTTTGTGAAGTTACTGAGTATGGAGCCCCTTTGTAAGTATCAGTAACAATACCACTACTTACTTTCTTAACTTCTTCAAATGAATAAGGCCTCATCTTTACCAGCATTTTCTCACACCCTTCCACATTCTGTCAATATTACCAGTAGAAAAGCAATGTACTGGTGATGTTTCAATCTTTATTTGTTCCTCATAATCCTCTAATAATCGTTTTCCAAAGTTTCTGAAAATTGCTTGTAATACGCTTTCATCAATTTCTCTTTTGTATCCAATAGCAATCTCACTATTACTCTGACTCATAATAGATATAAGAAGATAAGAATCCAAATCATATGTTTGCGCTACTGGTAAATACATAAACTTTGTATTACCAATAGTCTTCTCAATATCCATATAAGTAACTTCTTCAGCAGCTTGTGCAAATACCATTTCAAGCGTAATAGATTTAATATCATTATCCGAAATAGTAACAATCGGACTTGAATCTTTAAGCAATGGTTTAAGTGATTCATTGGAAATATTCTTTCCATACTTTTCTTTATCCACCATATATCTAAAATCACTTACATATTGCGGACCAGAATTAAATGTTTTAGAATATAACAAATATGCTGGCGGAATAGAATGTGATTTAATTACCCTTGATGTATTAAACATCCTGTTTGCTTTATCATCAATCATATTCCAATCACCAACTACAGTTTCAACTGGTTCTTCTGGCATTATAATAGCCTCTATAAGTTGAGGTATCATGCCCAAATAACTTTCATCTAAATCTTTGTCAATATTTGTAACACGTTGCAACTTTGTACTGCAAACCTTTACAGCTATTGGTTTATAGAATGGTATCTTCCCATCAAGTAACGACTTTCTCAGGTTAAATCTAAATTCCTGATACTCGTCGTCACTTAATACAGTAGGTAATCTTAAGACACCATTACTTACAGTGCAATTAGCAAGTGCTTCTATACAAAGTACGCTAAGCACGCTAACCCTCCTAAATCTAACAGCATAACTAATGTTTCAGCAGCTGTTCCAGTAGTTACAGGAAGTATAGAGATATTCTTTTTGTACAATGGCCACAGTATAGGACATCCAGCTTTTGTTTCGCAATCTGCAAATAAATGTGACGTATATCCAAATGCCAATCCAAGTAGTAGTGAACTAATAAATATATTAGATGAACTAATTGCACCAATATAAAGTCCAACAACTGGAAGTACTGTGTGCATTATACCTCTATGCTTCGTAAAGAATTTTACTCGTTTCTTAACCCCATCACTCGTAGCTAACATAATACATATTATTACAGGTAAATAAGCTATGAATGTTGGTAATAAACCATTTAACAATAAAGTAGCAACGTCAAATGTTCCAGCAGATAAGAAGTTACTTATTACAGAAAATGTAAACGCTCCAAATCCTCCCAATATAGTAATCTTCTTTATTGTATCTGTTGTTTGTTTCCGCTGTCTGCCTAATTTACTGTTATTATGGTCGATGTCTGGTAGCATTGCACCAAGCGGTGCAGTAACCGCCGTAGCACATAATGCTATATCATTATTTTTTATACCGATGTATGCAACTGCTACCGAAACACCAATCCCAATTGCAAAGTGAGACTTACCGTTCAAGTCTACTCCTCGCACATGTCATCAAATGCTTGTACATTCTCGTCAATATACCTCTCGTCTTCTTTTTCTACTTTCCTATCTACATATGGTTTTACCTCTCCAAGAACAGCACCAGTCATGTAAAGAAACTTTTCTTCATTCTTTTCATCATCAACATCCAGAATGTTTTCTTCCGGTTCTTCAATTTCTAAACGCACTCCAAGTGCTTTAAACATGTTAAAGAATGCTTCAACACTTCTACGCATAGAAACTTCTGATAACGTTATTAAATCAGATTCTCTCATTACTTCATCAGTTCCTAGTAGACCTAAATGCATAAGTTGACGAGCATAGGGATTATCTCCTCTTTCGTGCATTAACTCTTTAATGTAGTTTGGAAGACCATAAGCCATAAGACCGTTAATCTCCATTTCACCAATAGTCTGTCCGCCTTCATGTCTAGCACCTTTAGTTGGACGTCCATACTTACTTACATAACGTCCACCAGATACCATACTTCCACGTGCATGCTCTTTATCATCAACTTCCTGAATAAGCTTAGTTACTTGATTTACACCTACTACAATAGGCGTACGTACTGGTTTACCCGTCTTAGGATTAATTACAATAGCACATCCATCTTTAGTAAATGTATTCTTCCAATGAGCAATATTTTTCTCATTGCTTTTTACTTTAGCTTTCATAGCTGGTGGGTACACATTATACATACTCTGGCTATTTGCCCAGTCTACGCCCATATTAGCACAATCCCAAGCATAACTAAGTAATAATACAACTTCTTCCCACTCAACATCATTAAATGACTGTACACATACTTTAATTCCTAAAACTCTACATGCTAGTCCACCATGAAGCTCTTTTATCTGTCCTAAGTTCATACGTGATGCAAAACCTGCCGGATTATAGCACAAATCCAAATGTTCTCCGTTTAACAGATAATGCATATCACTATTACTTACAATTTTAGGAATTACACCTTTGTTACCATGTCGATTACAATTCTTATCACCCGGTGACATAGGATTAATATAAATTGTATCTACACGATAATTCTTTGTTTTAGATTGTCTCTGTGCTCTATTCTCTTTCTCAACTACCTTACGATTAACAATATAGCCACGCAATTTGTCTGATGTCGCATACTCTTCCTGATTACGTCCACCATCTTCCCATTTAATAATACGAGTAGCGTTAGAATCAATATAACCCAACCCTCTAGTACTCTTTGGATAAGCAGTTCTACGTACAGTAAAAGTATCATCAGTATGACCGTAAGAAGTCAACATCTTAGATAATCGAACAGAAATCTGAACACCGTCCTCATAATTATAACCAACAGGTATAACGCCAACAAACGCATTTACACCAGGAGCATAGATGCCGTCTTTACTGAAATTAGATGATACAATAACATCACCTTTCCTAACAGTATCACCAGGTTTTACTTCTACCTTACGCTCAATTACAGACTTATAAGAGTATTCAATTAACTTGAATGTGTATCGCATATACTTATCATTTTCTTCATTGGTATATACTTTCTCATTTGGATGTCTGTAAATAACCGAATTGTTGTATCTAACCGTAACAGTTACTTTTGTATCTTGTGTTATAGCGTCCCTGTCATTATAAACTACATCTTCAATATAACCATCATCTTCTGCATTAATCTGGAATACAGTAGTAGCTCTAATTACATCGAAGAATCCTTTTGTTAATATTAACGGTATTTCTCTTTTGATAAGCGGACGCGATTGTCTTGCCATATTAAGCGCATAAGACACACGAACCGCATCATTTGAGTTGATAAACGGAATAAGAGTTGCAGTTGGTGATAATGTCTGGTCAGGATAACAGTTTACATACTCAATAGCAGATACTGGTACGTTCTGTGTTTCCATCTTCTCAATATCTCCAACAGTTGGCACTCTTGCAAATACCAAATCATTACTATTTAAGATATTCATATCTTCGTCCAAATCTAAAGACATCAAATCAGCAATGATATAATTCTCTTCTTCCGCAACTGTCATTTTGTATTTCTTATTAGTCAAGACTTTATGTCTACCGCCTACATGTACTACTCGATAATACTCAGTGTATAATTCACCATTCTCAATCGTAGCATGACACGCTTTTGTATTAGTAAGACCAAGCTTTGACGACGCTGGTGTTTCATAAGGACATATACGACCATAAAATCCCATTGCCAAGAAACGCATAGAATCTGAAACACCATGTTTAGTTTTTGTGATTGTATTTACTCTATGAATACATGATGCTAAAGCAGCTGGATTAGTAGTATCTGCTATTTGCACAACAGTCATACCTTCTCCACCAAGCTTTCTCCAAATCATATTGAATAAAGCCCACATCACAGATTCCAATTTACCTTTTTCGTCACTTATGATTGAGGTATTCTTTCCCTCAACCACTTCTTTTAACGTTCTATAAACAATATTGCTAAAATCTTTACATGAGTCTTTCATTGCTTTATGCAAATGCTCATCAATTAAGCAAATATGTTTACGTAAACCAATGTCTTTATCTGATACTCTATCAATGTAATCAGTATTCAACCTTGGCATAATTGACATTAGAGCAGCGATATCATACACAGTTAAGTGTGTGGCCGGTGGTACTTTAAGACCATCTTCGGTTACAAAATAAGTATTATCGCCACATTTAAAATGTCTATTTCCCATAACTTCTTCTTCAAGCGTAACATAGATGACATTATTGAGCTTAAACTCTCCAACGTCTTCATTCTTCATTACAGGAATCGCAGTATTCGTATAATAACGTTTAGCTACTATATCCTGTATTGTTTTTGTTAGCTTGCTATCGTCAGGACTTATTCTATGCTGAACATACTCTGTAAGCTCAGACATTTGAATTAACTGCATCACAACTGCAGTCAATGGAGTTCCTTGTCTTACAACAGGATATTCATTAACAGTAAAATTATAAACCTTATCTGTCAACTCTGGAACATCCTTAAGATTCTCTTCGTTATCATCTCTAAACTCTTCTGGAATAAGAACTCCAGCAGGTATAGATTTAATAGCTATATCGCACGCAATCTTAGCGCCCTGATTCATTACATCCATATGAGATACATAATACTCATTAATGCACTCAATATTTAATGTAGAAATCAAATCACGTGTTACTATATCACCTTTCTTTGCTAATATATCACCAGTATTACTAATAATATCTCTAGAAAGAATCTTACCAATTCCTCTATCAATACTAACAATATCATTTAACTGGTCACGCACGGTATTTAAAGCATCCGGGTCAATACCGTTCTTACTGATGTTAGCAAATCCAAACATACCTAAAATAACAGTAGGATAGTTAAGAACCTGCGTCCACCTTGAGGCATCATCTGTTTCTACTTCAAATAAATCAAGCTTGTCCTCATTTCTATAAAGCCAATTGATATTTTCCGGAGTAACAATCTTTTTAAGTAATTCAGTAGCATTTGGCGTAATCATTGTATACGTGTCTTCAATATAATTAACATCCTCAGCAACATAGTTGATTGCCCCTGCTGATATTAAACTGTGAAGATAACATACACCATAAAGCATAGTGCTCATATTAATTTTGTTCTTGCCAAACGTTATTTTAAATTTACTCGGTTGATATTCAACTTTAACATTCTTTGCATTCAACATAAGATTAAGTAAACCATTACCATCATAAGTAACATATTTAGACGGCTCTGATGTAGCAATTATAGAGTATAACTGCTTCTTATACCTAATCATACCAAACCTATCAACTGACGGTAACCTAAGTATAGGAAATACATCTGATTTGTATAACCCAAACTTTAATCTACCCTCAACAGTAGTAAACGCATAATCTGTTTGCCGCACTCTTGAGTTATAATCTTCTTCAGTTATATTTGTAATCTCAAATGAAACCTCAGATTGATTATCTCTCTTTCTTGCACTATAAGCCTCCGTAATAGCACTACCTAACATTTTCAGGTCATTACGTAAACAAATATCTGTATCCGAAGTTGGCTCATTATATAAATAATTCTTATAAGCCTTATAATGGTCAGATACCTCATAACCTTCAAATTCAGTGTTAATAGGAAGCTTACTCATGTACAAGATATTTTTCTCACTATCGTATTTGTACAATTAAATCACCCTTCCTGCATCAGTATATGCCAAATATTCTTCCCACAGCTCATCGTCATCGTCAAGCTCACTGTTAAAGAAGTTTTCAACAACCGGTGTACCTGGTGTAATCTCGCTGTTAAAATACATAACACCACTTCCATTATTAATATCACTACAGCCAACATAACCAACACCAGGCTCATTGATACGTTCAACAGCAATAATCATATTCATACCAGTAAACACGCCATTACTGAACGCTTCCACCAGCTTCTTAAATTCTTCCTCATAAAACTCCATCTCATGAAGTTTAAATCCGGTAGCCCCATCAAGACGAACCGCACCATAAGAACCATCGCTAAAGATAAGTTCCTTTTCGCACTCCTCTAACTGCCCAGCCGGCCCAGCTAAAACCTCCATACTGTTTTCATTGTTAATAATAATACCATAAGTTTTAAACATACTCAAAAACCTCTCTTTCTTTTCTTATTCATTTATATATGTAACTAGCACTTATATTTTTTATAAGACTA
>ERZ780218.685-NODE-685-length-28260-cov-71.648573_pt1 | contig 28260 bp, 28 predicted proteins | sample MGYA00510975_ERZ780218 | MGnify/ENA primary metagenome ERZ780218 (study PRJEB29588, sample SAMEA2152063) | human gut metagenome | biome: human gut; feature: human-associated habitat; material: faeces | place: Denmark | collected 2008/2010 ... | reverse complement strand
GTACTGAAAGTAAAACCTTTCAAGATCTTCACTGCTATACATAATTCTATAAATTGGGTTGGCAGCGAAGGTACCCATTTCAATCAATAGCCTTTTTTTTGACTGTTTACTAAAAGTCATATCAATAGACTCAATACTATTGATATGGATTCTGACAAATAGAATTCAATAATGCTTAAACATCATTTTGATTTTGTATTTTTGCAACAACTAAAAATGAATATATGGATAGACAATGGAAATTATTAATAATCAGGGAAGGGAATGAATTGAAAACAATCCAGCAGCTTGATGCACTTCATGTAAAATACCAATTAGCAATACAGGAAATAATTATTGATGGTATTACACATCAGAAGCTTCAGAGGAATGGTATGATTGAAGCGTTTATCAATAAAAAGGAGGAAGAATATGTCAAACAATTACCATATGTGGATGACATTAGGTAAGCAAACATTATAATTCTGAATAGTATTTATCCATTTGCTCCACCATTACCGGAATCGTAAAATTGTCCTTTACACGCTTTTTCCCGTTCTCTGAAAAACGTCTGCTTAATTCTTTATCACCCAATAAAGTGTCTATAGCTTTAGCGAAAGCCTTATCGTCTCCGTTTGGGACTTCCAGTCCGGTTTCATTATTTAACGAGACCCAGTTAACTCCACTTCCCGGTATCGTAAAGGTTACAGCAGGTGTTCCACAATACATGGCTTCAGCTAAAGCCACTCCAAAGGCTTCATTTTTAGTAATGGAAGGAAAAGCAAATACAGAAGCTGCATAATGGTGTATTTTCAGTTCTTCATCCGAGAGTTTCCCGACAAAATGCACCCGTGAAGAGTGACATTGTGCCTTTAACTCTTCTGTTAAGGGACCTTTGCCGGCTATTACAAACACACAATCCGATTTGACATACTTTTCCGCTTCTATCAGATGAGGCAACCCTTTGTATTGGATATGCCTGCCCACGAAAAATACAATCGGTTTATTGGCATATCTATTCCTTACCTCTTCTATTTTTCCCCTATCACCATTTCTCAATATGAAATTATCTTCGTCAATGGCATTTGGTAAGATTTTCACTTTATCCTTAAATGGTTGGAGAGGCAAAGACGCGTCACGGTATGGCGGACTTGTTACAACAATCAAATCAGCCCGTTTCAACAATGCCGTTTCAACAGGCTTTATCAACGGATAAATCTTTTTCTGCTTAATGATGTCCATGTGCCAATGAATGACAAGCTTGACATGCTTAGGAACCATTGTGAGCAACACTGCGGCAGGAAACGGATTTGCCCAATGAAACTGGATAATATCCGGTTTGAATTCCTTTATGGCACGTTTCAGCATCGGGAAATACGATAAAGACAAAGCCTGTCTTGCTATGTTTATTGTCGTCCCTACCCGATAAACCTTAATGCCGTGTACCGTTTCGATAACGTCATTACGTTTCTCGTTGAAACATACTACAGCCCTTTCGTATTGGGGCATTCCCTCTACCAAATACTTACAGATATTCTCTACTCCCCCGATATACGGGTAGTAGTATTTTGAAATGTGAAGAATGCGCATAAGAATATAATGAGATGATTTTTCAAATTATACTTTCCATAGAGCAACAGCACGTTTACCTCATGGATTAGTCAAAGAATAAGGATGCACTTATATGCAAAAAGACACGCACCTGCATCCGTCTGTCTGCGGATATAACTCCGTAAGCTTGCGGATGTAAGTGCAATGGAATGTGATGGGAAATGCGTTTTCCTCTATGCGTTTTAAAAAGAAGAATTTATTTCGGGAATGGCAAAGATTGTGTTAAGAATTTACCATGAGAAGATACGTAATCTCATGATTTTAAAGTCCTTTTTTTTAGTGTGATAATGATGTCTCATCCTGTTTTAGGGCACTATAATAGCACCATGCAGCTTCAATTTTATAATTCCGTTATTTAGTCCAGTCTTCTAAACGGATATGAGGAATCCGTTCAAAATGTTTTGTATTGGCGGTAACCATTGTCATTTTATTACAAACGGAAGTCGCGCCAATCAGCAAGTCAAATTCATCAATCCGTAAACCTTTTGCTTCCAACTCTGCCTTTAATTCTCCATAAAGTTTTAAGTTCGGGAAAATAGGAATGACACCAAACAGATTCATAACCTGTTCAACGTCTTTAAAATGTTCGGCTTTCCCGCTTTTTGCCGCTCCGTAAAACAATTCGGCAATTGTTATTTCAGAAACAAAGCAATTCTTCAAAGATACCTCCAGTAGCCTTTGCCTTACCCCATATTTATCCTTAAACATGGAAATGCAAATATTCGTGTCTAATAAATATTGAGCCATAAACTACCATTCTACATTATCACGGTTAAAGCAACGTGAATTGCGTAATCCTTCCGCAATCTCTTCCGGTTTCCCTTCACCTCCCCAGTCTTTGTGGAAGCAATCAAACACTTCCATGCCCTTCGCCTTCGTTCTTTTCTTTTTATCCAGTATCGAACGGGTGAGTTTCGTTATCAAATCCAGCTTTTCTTCATCGGATAATGAAGCAAGGGCATCCATATACATATCTGTGATACTTATCGTGTTCATATCGTCATCTTTTTATTCTAACTTCTACAAAGAAACGGATTTATTTCGAGAATGGCAAAGGATTGAAGGAGAAATATGTTGCATTGCTGAGGAGACAACAGCTTACAGCATCCCTTCCATCAAATTCTTGCAGATATTTTCCACTGTACTTTGAAGTATGGATATTCGCATATTTATTTGCTTAGATGTTATTCTTTCTTGTATCGTTCTACCCCGTCAATGATCGCCATCGGTTTCCCTAAAGACTTGATGCGTTCGTCCGCATCATAAGGGATATATTGCAACTTGGATGAAACATATACGCCCTGTTCCGTGACCGATTTGGAACAGGTGGTGCCAGCTCCCAATGTGATGTTGTCGCCTATACAGATGCCAGGGAGCAGGATGCACGAGGCACCTATATAACAATTGCTGCCGATGTTTATCGTGCCGTCCAATCTTACATGCTTTTCTTTTCCATAAATGTAGCTATGTGTCCAGCATTGAGAAAAGGCTCCTGCCAGTATGCTACGTTCTCCTATGTCAATGGACTGTATGAGGTCCAAATAGTGGTGTCCCATGATTTTTGCGCTTTGGTGCAGCCTGAGATAGGGCAGGCTGTAGCATTTCGATTTATGCTTACCGGCATGAAACGAATTGAAGTTGCCTATGGACGATTTTTTGCCCAGCAGCATCTTGACATAGCCTTTTACTAGATTGAAATGACCGATTTGTGCATGTTCTTCCATATGCAAAGCCTGGCACTTGATAAAGTTGAAATGCCCTATCCTTGCCTTTGGCACGGATTGCCAGTCATCAACAAGAATAATGGAAAATCCTACCCCCCCCCAAATTTTAGTTTTCTTAACACAAAAGATGGGGTGATGAGGAGGAAAAAGGAGCGGAAGTATTTATTCATAACGATAAGAGTCAATTATTTTTTTATATAATTCAATGTATGATTTTGTAACATTACTCTCTGAATATTGCATTATGACCTGTTGAAAACGAGTATAGTCAAACTGCAATGTACCATTAAAGTATTTGTCCAACAAATTTGTCAACTGGATTGTAGAGTCAGTAGAGAAAATTTCACTGATGCCTTGTTCTGCTAATTCAGCCAATCCTCCATTGCTTGCCATCAAGACAGGTATACAGGCACTGTATGCCTCAATCACAACACGCCCAAAGGGTTCGTTCCATAAAGAAGGAACAATGAGTAGACCTATGGTTTGGAAGAAATCTGTGGGATTGCATTTGCCACAGAAAACGATGTTCTTGTTGTTGTATTTCTTTTGCAGAAAGTTAACATATTTCTTATTGCCTGTTCCTGCTATTCTTAACTTATTTGCTCCTTTATTGCTGTTAATAAAAGCTTCAATCATCAATTCTATGCCCTTTTCCGGTGACAAACGGCCTATATACCCTATGTCCTTTATGCCAAGAGTTTGTTGTAGCATATTGTGTGGTTTTATGCTGTTAGGTATGACACAAGTCAATCTGGCATTTTTGAAATATCCGAATTTAAGATGGTGGTTCAATATGAAATGGCTGATGCCTACAACGGCATCCACTTTTTGTGACATGATTTTTTTTATCACAGAATAACTTTTGCATACCAAGCATTGTGATTGGCAAGATTGAGTGCCTTTTATCATTGTTTGTTGCGGGCAAAGTAGATAATAGTCTCGAAGTGTATGTATAATGGGGATATGCTGTTGGTTGGCAACGTCCCAAACAACACATGACAGTCCACATAAATTGCCGGTATGTATGATGTCAGGTTTTAACATGGATAGTAGGCTTTGTAGGCTCTTTTGGTATCCCATATTATATATGTCAAAGAAGTGCCATAACATTTTCTTGGCTAAGGGTTTGTCTCTTTGAGGATACCGCCAATAAATATTTTTATTTTTCAGCCTATACACCATTACTCCTTCTATGATTTCTTTGCTGTCTGTCTGACCCGTTGTTATGACAGTGACTTCATGTCCACTCCGCACAAGTCCTTGAGCTAATAAGGCTGTTGATATTTCAGCACCTCCTAATATATATGGAGGATAAAGAGTACAGACGATACAGATTTTCATACTTTTATTATTAAAGAATATTCTATTTGCTATTTTTCAACTATTTTTGCGGGAATACCCGTTACGGTTACATTGTCTGGTACAGAGTGTAGGACAACACTGTTGGCCCCGACCTTAACATTGTTTCCTATACTCATTTCACCGCAACCTAAAATTTTGCATCCAGCACCGAGAATAACGTCGTTTCCTATAGATATGGTGGAGGAAATACCGGGCTTCCTTACACCAATGGTGACTTGTTGGTATATCTTTACATTATTGCCTATAATCGTACGTGGATGTACGACTACTCCTAATCCAAAATGAGGAAGATGCAGGTTCTTTCCTATTTTCACGCTACAAGGAATGTCGCAAGAGAATACCAGTCTGTTGAGCCAATATAGAGTCTTAGCAATCGGTTTGGTTACCCCCACCATGAAAATAGTTTACAATAAAGACGGATAAAGCGTATATATTTATCTTCTTTTGTATGCATGGTGATATTTATTTTACAGTAGTTTTCATAAAATTGTTCCACTTCTCAAAAATTACCTCAGGATTAAACCTTTTGACATTTTCCAACCCATTTTGAATGAATTGTTCTGCTATGTTTTTATCATTTAATACCTTCACTATATTTTCTGCAAGCTTGTGGTAATCGCCTCGTGGTACTATAAAACCATTTACACCATTTTCTATTATCACCCGTACTCCGCCAGGACTTGTATCCGTACTGACTACGGGTACTCCTACTGACATGGCTTCAAGCAACACATTCGGTATTCCTTCGTAATCGGAACTTAATGCCAGCACACGTGCATGCTTTATCTTATTTAGCACATCATCCACTGAACCAGCAAACGTTACATATCCTTGAAGCTCCATATCAATTGCCATTTGTTTTATTTTTTCGATGTCGAAATCGCCGCCGTAAAACACAAGCCTCATTTCCGGGTGCGATTCCAGCACGATTTTAAACGCCTTGAGCATGATGTCCTGCCTTTTTTGTTTCAAGAAACATCTGCCAACGAAAGCTATCTCGTTTCTCCTCTCATTATAAGGCACCAATTTGATATCTCTGTTCAAAAATATAGGATTAGGGATGATTGTACTTCGTCCCTGACTCAACCTCTTATAATAATGTTGTGCGCCTTCAGTCTGAAATACGCCATAATCGGCATAGTCGCATATCTTAGTAGCCACTTTCAGCGCAAAGCTTGTTTCCATGTATGGGTCGGTACGCTCGCTGAATACGTGTTTCACTTTAAGGCCAACACAAGCCATAGTGCAGAAACAGCCGGCATTGGCACGCCATGAAATAACGATATCGGGGCGAATTTTTTTTATTTGTTTCCTTATCCTTATGGGCGAAGAGATATATTCTTTGAGTGAAGATTTTGCGGTATTTTTTTCAGGTATAAAAACTACCTTTGAAAAATGTTGCTCAGTATGAGCCGCGTTATATGAATAGGCATAGACCTCGTGTCCTCGGTCAGCCAAGGCTTCGGCTGTAAGCGCTAACTGTTTGGTGGCTCCACCATAGCCTAAAGAGCGGACGATAAAAAGGATGCGCATGGTGATTATTTTTTGTTAGTCATTGTGGAAGTTTTAGCCATTCTCCAATTTTGTAATCCCATTCTTGTGGCTCAAAAGAAACTAAACCGGAGTTATGGAAGAATGTCATTTCACCAAAATAGATGTCACCGTTGATATTGTAGAAATCAATACGGACATGTGGAAATCCTTTAGACAGTTTTCGTGCATACTCTATCATTGTTTCGAAATGCTCTGGTTTATTTATTGGCTTTGTTGCCCATGGATGTCCATTGTAAAATGGAAGATGATGGAATTCCAAATCAAAAAAATCGAACTTTGTAGCAAAAGGACGGTCGGAAGCAATAAAAAACATTTTAGGTTCTCCATTGAAACAAAAGAATTTATAATCTTTCAGTTCTGTACCGCTTTCATCGACCATATATTGTTCTGCAATAATACGTGGCTTTACGGATTTATATGGGTATTCACGTCCTTTATAGAAAAAATTTTGCTTGAGACATTTTTCAATTTTAGTTTTGGCTTTGCGCTTGTTTAATTCTTTTTTATTCTTACAGATAACAAGACCGCCTGAATCGTGCGTGCACTTTAATACAAATTGATTAGGCAACTTATCAAAGTCTATATCGTCAAATTTATCCCAAGCACCAAGCGTAGGGATAAGCTTTATTCCTATATTTTGTCTTTCTATCCATTCTTTGACTGCATACTTATCTACTAATTGAGTGTAAATAGGATTTTGATGATGCAATTTCAACCAATTTAGTTTTTCATTGAATGTTTGTGGATTCTTTAAGTTTGGCCACTTATGCATTCCATGATAAAAACGCCATTTTAAGTAAGTTTCGTCATTTTTTATTAAATGGGGATGTCGGGCTATTAAGATACTTAAGGCCCAAATAGGATCTGTAAAGAGACGAAATAATTTTTCCTTTTTCATATGTGTCGTATATTTATTGCTTATTTGATTTTTTGTATTCTTCTATAAAAATATTCTTTGTTGTTATTCTATTTTTTATAGTATTGTAAACCTTTTTAGTTATATATTTATAATTGTTATGGTGTTCAGACGGTCTTATCTTTGCAACACAATAATGCTGTAAAAATTTATATTTCCAAATTAGTAATAGTATAAATCTTTTAATATTGTTGCTACTATGGAAATAACTAATGCCTACATACGCAGCAATAGTTGTAGCATAAAACAAACGACTTTTTTTCGAAGATACGCCTTCGTAATGTATAATATTGCAATTTGCATCTACATAGCAATGCTTACCTTTTGAATTGAGTTTATGGCCGACTTCAACATCTTCCGGGCAGAAAAAATATTTTTCATTAAAAAAGCCAATTTTACGGAATTCCTCTGTATAGATAAGGAATGCCGCGCCGGAAACCGTATAAGTTAGAAATATACCTTCCCCATTTTCGTATTTGGACGTTTTCTTTCTGTATTTAAAAAGCAGACTTAAGATATATGCTGTAAAAGTTGCCTTTCTGCGCCCGCTGAACAATAGTTTTCCTTCCCCATTCCATAGTACAGGACTCATTACGGTTGCATCGGGAGTATCTTCCAGTGAAGCGACCAATTTGTCAAGTACCGGTTCTTTAAATTCCGTATCATCATTTAATATAAAGGTCAACGGCGTCTTTACCTGTCTCAATGCCAAGTTATTATTCTCAGCAAATCCACGTATTTCATTGCTCTCTATGACTATTACATTGGGATATTTTTCTTTGAGTATTTTCAGATTCTCTTTGTCAAAAAGATAGGCTACGACATAAATCTCATAATCTACTTTTGTCGTGTACCTAGTAATACTTGGCAGACATCTGTGTAGATTTTCCATGTGGTTCATGCAGACTATGACTATGGATACTTTTTTCATGGCGAATTTATATAATTATAAGCTGTTAATCTACTTTAGTTTACAAGATTTGTCTATTTGAAATCTTTTAATTTATTCCCAAATAAATGAATATGGCAACATCCTGTCATCAGTACCCGGTTTCATATACACAATCTGATTTCTTATAAAAAACAAGATTAATAATATGAGCAAAACTCTTGAAATGAGAGTTTTGGATTTTGAAAGACCGGAAGGCACATACAATATCCCCATAAACAACAAAGGGTACACAACTCTAAACATCATAGGGAATGATGCTCCGATATTGTATAAAGATGCTCCAATTACAAGATATTTAAGATATCTGGATTTTAAATCACCGTCTGAACTCATCTTTATTAACAAAACCACCAAAAATGTAGCAGGTGCCAATCTATTAAAAGAGATTTCAGAATCAAGTGCATACCTTATATTCCCATAATAAGTATCAAGCATATGAGAAGCCATTGCGACACCAGTCATCAGCTGATTAAACAAATCAAAAATATGACTGAATGCATTCTTGAATACCATTATAAAAACCAAAGAACCTATGGTCAATATGTATGCCATTTTTCTGTTTAGCTTGATGTATGAACATCCTATTAATAGGGGTAATGCAAGTAAACTTGAAGTGTGTGAAATGAAACTTAGCCATAAAAATAATCCTGCTAATATATATTTGTATTTATGCTTAATATTCTCACTTGTATAAAAGATATAAGCAAAAAATAATAACGAAACAGAGAGGTTCTGTCGTAAAGCTGTTTGAGTGACAGATAAGATATTCCAAACGGTCATATAAAGACATAGAGGAAGTATTTTGCTGTATTTGCAATCCCTCCATATCAAATAAACAAACGGAAGCATTGTTATCAATGAAGTGAAAAATATCAAACAAAAATCAGTCCTTGAAATTTTCATCAACAATCCGCAAAGCCAAATGAATCCAATCTCAAAACTATCATTTGTCTCCCATATACCATAATAACCACCTTGACCAGTAAAATATCCACAATAATGTATGGTATCTCCACCAACATCGTTTCCACGAAAAGCTAGAAGACCTACAGCGAGAAAACTTGCAAAATAAAATAATATCATACGTAGCTTGTTGTTTTTGGCTGCCTGTTCTAGCAGAAACAACAAGAGCATGACAATAGAAATTATTACATAAATATGCATATTTAATTTGTTTGTTTAATCTTAGTTTTCAAATAAACCACAGTTATCGGAATTATTACTCCTAACTATAGTATACACTAACCACCAACCATGTTTTGAATATTCTTGAATCGTTGGGAAATAAGCAATTTGCTCAATAGGTAAATCGTTTAATAAGACTATAACAAAAGATACAGCCTTAAACAATAGAAAATGCCACGTTAAAATTTCGAGTGTATGTTGTCCAATATAATTAAGAAGTGCACCTATTTTTCTATCACTAATTCTTTCAAAACAAAAAAGAATTGATGTGGACAACAAGATAGCCGAAATAATATAAGTTATCACTTTTGAAATCTCCATCGTAGGCATACTTGAAGGTAACTTCAAAGCAACAGTAGGTGTAATCAATAATGCCATTATAAAAATGGCATTTCTATATTTCTTTTTAGCTATAACAGGATGGTTGATTTTCAACATATATCCATAATAGAAAAACAAAGCTCCCAACAACATCTTTGAATTAATTCCAAAGAATGGAATCTTTATATCTAAAAGTAGAAATGCAAAAATAAGCGTAAGTAAAATTCCCCCCCAATATACGGTTATGTATATAGCGTATAATTAGATATGCGATTATGCTTGCGTAAAGTAATGTTGGCAAAAACCAGTAACCACCAAGTAATTGTTCTGTTCCGACCATCCTTAGAATACGTTGCAATTGTAGGACATAATCCTCCAATCCATATATTGTAGAAGTTTTCACTGTATAACTACCATATATATCATTATAAATATGAAGATGATAAAAGACATTATGTAAGGCCAAGAAGATAATACCAAATTTTACGTATGGCCCCCACAACCCTTTTATTCTCCTATAAGTAAAAGTTTTGAAATCATCCAAATATTTCTCCTTGAAACAAAAACCAGACATAATAAAAAATAATGGCATATGGAACAAACATATCCAATGTCCTATAAAACTTGATTCTATCCATCTGCTACTATGTAATAATACCATCAAAACGATAGCTAATCCTTTGCAATAATTAACAGCTAAGTTCTTTCGTTCCATAAATTATGTTTTTATAATATTGTTCAATTTTTGTACATGATTTTTCTATGGTATATAATTTTGTTACAACAGATTTAGCTCTATGACGCATATATGATGTATCCTCGATAACTGCTCGTTCCATACAATTTGCCATTTCATCAACAGTCCTAAATCTCATACCAATTTCTTCACCAGTAGCATCCAATCCATTATCGAATTGCTCTTTTATTCCTGCGGAATCTCGACCGATTACCAAACAGTCATTAAACATAGCTTCAACGGTTATGAAACCGAATCCTTCGAATTTGCTTGGAACTAAAGTTGCAACAGAACTGGTCATCAACGCATTTATATCATTCCTAATACCTAAGAATTTTATTTTATTTGAAAGATTATTCTTTATGATAAAATTTTTACATTCATCCTTATATGGACAATCTACAGTTTTACCAACTATATATAATGAATAATCATCGTATCTTAAAGAAAACTTAGAAAAAGCTTGTAAAGCATCAAGCAATCCTTTCCCAGGAGTAAATACTCCCCCTGATACAAATAAAAAATAATTTGATTTTTTACTTTTACTTGATGTCGTTTTTTCCGGATCTAAAACTCCATCATAAATATAAATATCACAATCTCTAAGATTAAAATAGTTGTAAATACCTTTGGTTATAGCAATATTATAATTACCTTGTTTATGAATTCGACTTAGCCATATCTTCTTAGATGGAATAACTGACATATTGAAATCTAAGTCTTGATATTCTCTAAGATGCCATATATGAGGAATACCTTTTTTGATGCAGTAGTCCAAAGCAATGTCTATAATTCCATTATTCGTATGAACTAAATCAGGCATGAAATCATCTATTATTCCCTTTATTTTCTTACGCATTTTCAAATGCCTGTATAATCTGCCAATAGTTCTTATGAATCTGCGAACTATATTTTTATCTGTACCATATACTAATGCATCATAAAAACAAGGATTATAATATTTAATTCCATTCTGCTCCAAATAGTTTTGTACTACTGAAAGACTATTTGTGGCCTTAGGAAACACAACTCTTACGTCATGTCTTGATTTCATATAATCAAGAATATTGAATAGAGCTTTATTAGAGCCGCCTACTGCATTTGTATGAACGATATACAAAATTTTCATGATAATGCTTTGTTTAAAAAATCAATCGATTCCAATCTGTAAGCATTTAATTTTTCATCTACTTCTTCCCATTTTATATCTTGTTTTGATAGACTGTCAAAAGACGATGTATTGCTCCATATTCTATTGGACAATCCTAGCATATTGCATAGGCTTATCACACGGTTATTACCTCTTGCAAATTTTCCCTTTAATAAGAAATATATAAAAGGTGTATGATGAAGAATGCAAAAAACCACTCCATGAAAAGATGTTGTTACAACCAATTTTGCATTATTTATTAAATTTATCCATTGCGGTATTGACGCATACCTATATTCAACATCATCAAATAATTCCTGTCCTTGAATATAACCTGATGAAGGTGTAGCTATAATTCTTATATTAAAATTCTCTGAAAATTCATGAAGCTTTTTCCATTCAATCTCATCAGGATGGGATATATTTAGATAATATAAATAAATATAAGTGCCATAATTATCTTCACTTGCTATTTTAGAATAGTCCTCACGTTTTATTAACATAGTTGGATCAACAACTATTTGTACATTGTATCCCAACTCTTTACAAATTTCAACTCCCGTTTGTTCCCTCACTGATAAACTGTTGAATCGTCCTAAGTTTTCTTTCAATTGAGCTTTGAGTTTTTTAGGATAAGAAGACATAGAAAAACTTGGTGCATAAGCGATTCTTTTTATATTCTTGTTGCCAAAATTTAAGAACATTGCTTGGTTTTCTTTTTTGTCTAGTAAATGTGCCCATACTTGGTCACTTCCTACGATATACGCATCAGCTATTGGTGGAGATATTTGCAAATGTTGTAGGTTGGAATAAATTTTATCACTTACAAGAAAATGTTTCTTTCTGAAGCTTTCAAAATCTCTTTCCTTATTTCTTAATATGTTGTATACTTTTAATTCTGCAACTTTTTGTTTTTGTCTCTTTAGTTTCAATGATTTTATCGCTGGATAAATAAGCAATACTTTAAGGAGCTTTTTCCATAGCGAAACCTTTATCTTCCCAAAACGATTTTCTATATCATATCTTATCAAATAAGGTTCATGTCTTAAATTGAGTAATTGCTGCTGCAAAGCATAACATTGTAAAATCTGACCATAGTTATCATTGCTTTGCCAAAGTGTAATTATACCGATTTTCATATAGCCACAATGCCGTTACTATTTTTTCATGATTTTTTTGACCACTTCTATATTTTCATTCCCGATGAAATCCTTAACTATTTTTTTTACTTTTTGTTTCATCATATACTTTGAATCAGTAATGATGTTCAGCGTTTGTTCCAATGCATTACTTTCATCCTCAGTTTCTGTAAACACTTCTAAAAGAACCGGTTTATTGGTTGTTTCCGATGTAAGAAACCTGTCTATCAAAGCATTGAATTCTTCCTTATTACTTGCTGACAGGTATTCATATCCCAAGTCCGTCGCGTAATCCTTTACCAAACAATGCGACTTGTTACCATAATGTCCGGCAGCAGCAACAAAACGGTCCGCTTCTTCTCCTAAGAAATAGCAGGGATGGCCATAATTGCGGAACTCATTTCCTTTACCATTATTAATAAGGAGTAACCTTACATTATTCTCAACGTGTCGGTTGCCCACTACATTCATGTCATAGAAAAACGCCAAGTCACCGAATACACCGATAAACAGCTTTTCAGGATGGGAAAAAGATGCGCCCATCATCGTTGATACGCCTCCGTCAATTCCAAAGCCGCCTACATTGCATTTAGCCTGTATGCCGGAAGGTAATCTAAAGAAGTTCCACGAACGTAAACTATGATAAATGCCTAAATGCAGTTCACAGCCTTTAGGCAGCCTGTCTACCATGCGCTGTGCCATCCAGATATTGCTAAAAGGAAGTTCCGGAAGTTTGGACTTCATAATTTCCACTTCTTCCAATAAAGCATCCCTGTATTCCGTATGGGATGCTTTGACTGAGGCATATTTTTCAAAAAATACCTCTTCCGGCATCATGAACACCCTCCGAAGATTTCCGAACGTGTCCCGGAGCTTTCCGTCCGGACTGACTCTCCACGTATGTGCGGCTTTTATTGTGAATGGATTGCCGGACACTTCGCCTATATGAATGCAAAGATTGGTATTGGAAAGAGGGGAATGCCATTGCTTTTGACCGCATACCAACTGGTAGTGGACTTCATATTTCCCTCTGTATCCGCTGGTGTGGTCACAAAGGACAGCCGCATCGTATGTGGCACAAAAACGATCTACCGCTTCTGTCAGTCGGTCAGAGAAATTAGCATGTGCACCTACGGATACTATTATCTTCCCATCACGTGGCATGTCGGGCAATTTATCTTCAAAAGCCGTATGACGGAAAATGGCATGAACAGCTGGCAATTCTTTCACGCTGAAATCCTTGCTATATTTTGTATACATATTGATATGCGCCGGACCGCCGCCGTTCAATTTTAGTGCAAGGATTGCCTTGTTCGCTTCTATCTCACAATAACGCTCGTCTTCACTGTCCTTTACCATAGGGATTGTTACACTTTCCATGACAATATCATTCGAGATATTTCTCCGGTCTATCTGTTGGTCTATTAAATGCCCTATCTTGTGGTTACCACGTGTTGATGTAATAGCAAGTACAGGCAATTTTCTGTAATAGGCCTCGGTAAGTCCCGGCATATAGTTGCGTGAAGCTGTAGCACCTGTACAACTAATCACGACAGGTTCTCCGGTTTCTGCCGCCATACCACAGGCAAGATAAGCCGCGCTACGCTCATCAACTGATGACCACACCTGAAACCAAGGGTCATTCTCTATGCTGACAACAAACGTCATGTTTGTTGTTCCAGGAGAAGCTATGACGCGATGTATTCCATGTGCCTTAAGTAAGGCTATAACTATTTGAACATTACGCTCTGATGTATATTTGAACTTTGATTCCATATTTAATTTTATGTTATGCTTTCCATTCTATATTTTCACGTATAACTTTTGCAGGTGTTCCGGCAACAAGACAACGAGGCGGAACATCTTTTGTCACTACTGATGATGCGGCGACAACTGCACCATCACCTATAGTAACACCTTTCAAAACCATCGAATTCTCACCGAGCCACACGTGGTTTCCAATCTTCACAGGCTTTGCATTGGTATATTCAGGTGAAAGAATCTGATGATTGCCTCCGTCATTGTCTCTTATGACAGTTCCCATAGCTATTATGCATCCGTCACCTATTGACAACTTCTTGTTGCAGATGATTTTAACCTCTCTGTTTATAAAGGTATCGCCTATACTCAGTTCAGCGTTCTCACCTACTTGGATATACGAGCCGTAACCTATCTGAATTTGTCCATTATTTTTACCCCCCCCTAAAATAATTTTAGAGTTTTTTCCCATACATAAAGCTGTTTCAAGGCGGCTTTCTTTCATATTACACCAACCCAGAATCACATTGCTTTGAAGTTTTATTCTTGCCGTTTTGTCCAAATCCATTACAGTGCATTTGGGCAAGACAAGAAACTCTTTTTTTGTTGTTCTATGTATGCGTTTAAAATTATAATACAGAAAACGTCCTGCCTGTAACGGATGCCACAATTTATATTTGAAGATTAAATTGATCATTTTTATAATGCCCATTCTATTCTACATTAAATTGTTTTTATTCATAATATTGCTATATATCTTAGCTATATCGCCATTGTGGGATACCCATTGCTAAAAACTATAATCCATATCCTCATAAGAAAGAAGAGCAGAACCACCTGTCATATATATGATATCCCCAACAATTGAACGCCCCATTTCACTAACCAGAAAAACTGCCATATTTGCAATTTCTTCAGGTAAGGCGTAACGTCCAAGTATTGTATTGGTAGCCAAACCTTTTGAAATGTCTTTTAACAACATAGGTGTAGCCGTTTGTCCAGGTGCAATGCCATTAACGGTTATCCCGTAAGGAGCCAAGGCTCTTGCTAAACCTAATGTAAGTCCACGTATGCCCCATTTTGATAGGGTGTATGCAGAAACAGCTGGACGGAGGCTTGATGAAGATGCAATATTTAGAATATTTCCTTTTATTGAATTGTCCTTCAGGTATTTGCCAAACAACTGGCATAAGAAAAAGACTCCTCGCAGATTAGTGTTCATTACTTTGTCATACTCGTCAATAGTTGCAGTAGAAATATGTCCTCCAAGTACTCCAGCATTATTAACCAATATGTCTATTTGCTTACCTTCCAATAGTTTAATTATATTATGAAAGGTAGTTTCAAAAGTTTCTACTTTAGTATTGTCAAGAACTACACCTAATATTTTTCCTTTGTATAAGTCAGACCTCAATTTAATACAAGCCTCTTTTATCCTTTCATCATTGCGTCCCGTAATAATAACTGTGGCACCGCTGTTAAGAAAAGCTTTTGCTATGCTAAACCCTATGCCACTTGTACCACCAGTAATTAAAGCTACTCGTGATTTCAGTAATTCATTTGGTGCAAGGGTAACGATAGAAGCGTGTATGTTTTTTACAGGCTCGCCAGTGAGGACATAATGAATTCCGCGTTTAAAATATTTTTTCAAAGACATAAGTTCAATGTTTTATTTTGGATTTAATGATAGAAATTACCTTGTTTTTTATTTTCTTACGTTCCGGTTTCTCAAGTCCTAAAATAACTACTATAAAAATAGTAAAGACAAAACTAACTATGCAAGTAATACAAAGCCGTAAAAAACCTTCTTCCATATTAGAAACAACCAATAATGGCAATACAAACGAAATCACCGAAACTATGAATATTCGAAACATGACATTAGTTAAATACAGCTTTACAGGGAAATCCAAGACTCCTTTAGCAATATATAGACGAACAAACACCAGTAGAAAATATATGATAATGAATATTACATAGGTAGTAGCGGGAGGAAAGCCTAGTTTGAACGCAATCCATGTTAAAGGAAAGACTAAACAACCTACTATTGTAACCCATAACTGATATCTCTTTATATTTCCTGTAGCAAAAATAGCCGTCAAAATGGGATTACCTAGCAACATCATCAATGATCCAAACAGGGTCAAACGCAAAAATATGGGAGCATATTCAGGTACTAATTTTAGCCATAAACGGAGTATATAATCGGCCTCACAAACAATCGGAACAATAAAGAAGAATAGTAGGAAATAAGAGAACCTTGCTCCACGGCATACCAACTTATTCATATATTCTCTATCACCAGCCGCATATGATTTCGTTATCTGCGGATTAACAGCTACCGTAAAGTTGTTGACAAACTGCATGACCGCATTCTGCACTTGTGTGGCAATGCCTCTTGCCGCATTCAGGGTAACACCGAAGAAGATATTAATGAGCATATCTACTCCCTGCACATTTAACATGTAGGCACTATTTCCGAAGAAACTCCAACCGGCAAAATTTGTCATTTCCCTTACAAGAGGTTTATCATACACGAATTTATAGTGGCTTTCTTCGAAATGCCTTCTGCAATATTGTCCGTATGTGAGTCTTATTAACAAAGCAACCATTACCAACAGTACGGCATAGGTAGACAGCTTGTCGTATGGAGAAATGAGAAGCATGTAAACCACGGCTAATTTCAATATAGCCTCTAAAATACTGATATAAGCAAAAGCCGACATTCTTTCGTGGGCGATGATACAGGCATTATATGGCACACTAATCAGATTGATGATAAATGACAACAAAGAACATTGCAATATCCAGTTGGCGGCAATTAGCCTTTCTTCAGGTATGTTCATCTTTGTGTTTAAGAACCATACGCCAAAAATCTCAGCCAATACAAGGATGATAAACGAAATGCCTATCTGTATGTTGACGCTGGTGCTGAATATTCGTTTCAGTTTCTCAAAATCTCCATGCCCTAATTCGTAGGTGATAAAACGACTAATCGATGAGGACAAAGAACCGGATATGGCAGAGAACATCATAACCACTCCACCTACTACATTATAAATACCGTAATCTGTCACCCCTAGCGTGTTCAGGACGACACGGCTGGTATAAAGGGTAACCAGCATGATGAATAAGGTGCGGAAGTAAAGCAGCAGCGTATTCTTGGCTATGCGTTTGTTGTTTGCTGAAGTATCGCTCATAATCAGCTTAAAATCATATAGTCGATCAGATATTTGAACCCAGACATGCATCTTTTGGATATTAAGATCCAATTCTGACGTTCAGACTGTTTTTAGGTAAGCACTCAATTTAGGGCATACCCCTTTGAAAGGGCACTTTTGAGTGCCCTAAACCGAGTTTTGTTAATTAATTGGTTTTGAATTTAACATTGGCCGGTAGCCAAAGTGATTTTGTCAGGAACCATGTTAACATAATCCCTGCACCCGTTAAAGATATTTTTGAAAAAAGTTCCGATAAAGTTCCAAACGGAACTGCCATGAAGCTTTACCGTGCCTATTACACTGTGATAGGTCGCGGCCATCTCAGTCCCGGCATCACTGCCATAATGCAGTGAATTGTTGCGTTGGGTAGTCAGCTTTCGGATGGTCCGCTCCGCAAGGTTATTGTCTATCGGGAGTTCACCGTCATCCAGGTAAGCGAAGATCTCTTTCCAGAACCGGTTCAGGTAATTGAGGGCTTCTGTATAATACTGGCTTCTGAATTCTGAATCCTTCGACAGTTCACTGTCCAACAGGCTGCGCAATTCTATCAGAAGCCCTTTCGTTTCCAGGCTTTGCCGTTCCCGTAACCTCTCTTCCGGAGTAAGACCGGCTTCATCATTAATATGTTCTTTCGAGAAAAACCTCTTTAAAAGCACAAAACGATTGGAGAGATTCTCCATGAGGCAATGCCTCCATCTGGTACTGAAAGTAAAAAACCTTTCGAGATCTTCACAGCTATACATTATGTTTTAATTTTAGTTCGCAGCGAAGTTATTCCTTTCAATCAATAGCCATTTTTTGACTGCTTACGAAAAGCACACACGGCGAAAGTAAACATTCTTATTGAGAACCTCAACTTACTACAAACTTTCCTCATCCGGATTAAAATCCCTATAAAACCGCTCTCTCCGCTCCTCTATGCCGTTTATTTCCTGATACATAAACTTACAGGCATAGTCATAGAAAGGTATGGCAGTTCCGCGTTCGTTTGAAGAGTGAAAGCCTAAAAAAGTCTCGTAATAATTGATTAACAGTTCATCCGGAGTCAAATCGGCTGCGAACAGAAAAAGATATTGGCAACCAATGAGCTTTTTGGCCTCACAAATCTTAGGCACAACGAAATGCCAAAAGATGACAGCACCCATTTTATGCTGGAAATGAAATTCATCCCAAAGCGTACGGCAAGCCTCATTGGCACAAAAGTGTACGATTTCAATGCCGGCAAAAGTCTTTCCTACACGCTTCAGGTGGTCGGTCGGCTCTTTTTCCAACTCTTCCAGCAATTGATTCTTTTTTATCGGTGAAATCTTGGCTAAATCTTCTTTGACCAAACCTTTTCTCGTTCGGATGCTTTCCAATATGGAATTGATAGTCTGCCTATCTTCTACCGTAGATGAAGAGTCATTTTCCAATTCCACAAGGAAACGGAACAAACCGTTCAGCTTGCGTAATTGTTCTCCCTGGTCCAAATTGTCATACAGCATACCACATTTCAAGGAAAAATAGAAAAGGATGTTGCCGTCAGCGTCTTTTATAAGATAGTAGGCGATGTGGTTTGCTTCGTCTTCCGCATAAGCTGTGTCTTTCAGCGTGTGCTCCAAGCTCCCATTCCTCAGATTGCAGAAATTTTCCACTTCCCTCAGGTTGTCCGGATTCGAAGACAGGCGTTCACACGTAAAGGAATCCAATATTCGTTTTTGTTCCTCAGTGATTTGCATGGCTGTCTGTCCGGTAGATGAATGGAACGACCTTATTGTAAAGGAAACGGCGCTGTTTAACCCTTTCGGCATCTTTGCGTATATCGTCCGTCTGCATCAGTTCATGACCTTTTCCGTCTGCGTCAACCTTTTGCCGGGCTTGACGCCATGCGTATTCACCGTGCGTAATGCTGCTTAAACTCCAAGAATCTTTGGGAGCGTAAGTATCGAACACACCATCAAACACACCCTTGTATTGTGCTTCTGCCTCTTCCGACAATGGTTCATGCAAAGCGTCTTCTTTGTAAAGCTGCCTGACAGAAAGCAATACCGGACCATATCTCCATGCCTCGAAACGCTCTTCGAAGATAGGCTGTCCGGTCTGGATAATGGACTCACGTTGCGTGAAATAAAGCAGCTTATGCAGCTTCATTTCATCAATCCGTTTGCCGAACTCCCGCTGATAGCGTTGGCAAATATAAGAAGCAACCTTTACAACGTCTTCCATAATCCGTTTGTCTTATAAGTGATGTTTTACAAAAATAGTCATTTCTTTTGTTTATCGCAAATTCCAAAGCGGAAATTCAACAGACAAGCGGATAATAGTTTAAAAAATAGTTTAAAAACGGACTTCCGCATACCATTCCGCAAACCTTCTTAACCCCTCCCTTAACGAAGTACTTGGTTTGAATCCGAAATCCGTTTCCAAAGGCGTAGTGTCCGCATACGTTACGGGAACATCCCCAGGCTGCATCGGTACCAGTTCCTTGTGTGCCTCAAAATCATAATCGGTCGGAAGCACGCCGGCGCGTACCAGCTCTTCTTGCAGGATAGTCACGAAATCGAGCAGGTTTTCGGGATGGTTGTTACCTATATTATATACCTTGTAGGGCGGAACAGGCAGACCGTCCTCGCCTGTCAAACGTTCAGGAGCGTGCCGCATGACGCGCACCACGCCTTCCACGATGTCATCGATGTAAGTGAAATCGCGTTTGCAGTTGCCGTAATTGAATATCTTGATGGTTTCGCCTTTCACCAATTTGTTGGTGAAGCCGAAGTATGCCATATCGGGTCTACCTGCCGGACCATATACCGTGAAAAAACGTAACCCTGTGCTCGGTATATTGTAAAGCTTGCTGTAGGCATGAGCCATCAGTTCGTTGCTCTTCTTGGTAGCTGCATACAAGCTGACGGGATTGTCCACCTTGTCATCGGTGCTGTAAGGCACTTTCTTGTTGCTGCCGTACACGCTGCTGGAGCTGGCGTAAACCAAGTGTTCCACACCTGTTTGCCCGTCATCGTAGCTATGACGGCAAGCTTCCAAGATGTTGTAAAAACCGATAAGGTTAGAAAATATATAAGCATCGGGATTAGTAATACTGTAGCGTACACCTGCCTGGGCAGCTAAGTTTACCACGATTTGCGGTTTGTATTCGTCAAACAGTTTGTTGATGAGGATTTTGTCCGCAATGTCACCTTTGATAAACACAAATGACTCATGGCCGGACAATTCTTTCAAGCGTTCTTCTTTCAGCCGGACATCGTAATAATTGTTCATATTGTCAATGCCTACAACTTTTATATTCGCTATTTCCTGAAGAAGTCTTTTTGCCAGATTGGAACCGATAAAGCCGGCAACGCCCGTGACAAGCACGGTCTTGCCTGTCAAAACTACATTTGAAATTAACATGGATTATGTTATTGATTAAGGAGTTAGAAAAATTAGATGGAATTAGAAACTAATGTTCTTCATGCAAGAGATTCTTCATTCTTAATTCCTCATTCTTCATTCAAAAAGTTTAGTCTCTTCTGAAAATATCCCGTGTATAGACCTTGTCTCTCACTTCATCAAGGCTAGAGTCGTATCTATTGGCTATAATAGCCTGGCTTTGAGCCTTAAAGACTGTCAAATCATTCACTACTTTGCTGCCAAAGAAAGAAGTACCGTCTTCCAATGTCGGCTCATAGATAATCACTTTCGCACCTTTTGCTTTGATACGTTTCATTACGCCTTGAATAGACGATTGGCGGAAATTGTCCGAGTTAGATTTCATGGTCAGACGATATACGCCAATGGTCACTTCATGTTCTTTTTGTACATCCCATTTACTATTGGCGGTATAATATCCTGCAATTTGCAATACTCGGTTAGCAATGAAATCCTTTCTCGTCCTGTTGCTTTCTACTATGGCCTGGATTAAGTTTTCAGGTACGTCTGCATAGTTAGCAAGTAACTGCTTTGTGTCTTTCGGCAGGCAGTAACCACCATAACCAAAGCTTGGATTATTGTAATGGGTACCGATACGTGGATCAAGACATACGCCGTTGATGATTGCTTTTGTATCCAAGCCTTTCATTTCTGCATACGTATCCAGTTCATTGAAGTAGCTGACACGTAACGCCAAGTAAGTATTTGCGAAAAGCTTTACCGCTTCGGCTTCGGTTGTACCCATGAAAAGCGTATCGATGTTTTCCTTGATGGCTCCTTCCTGCAACAGGGCAGCAAAGGTGTGTGCAGCTTCGTCCAGACGTTTGTCACCTTCTGGTCTGCCTACGATGATGCGGCTGGGATAGAGGTTGTCATACAAGGCTTTGCTCTCACGCAGGAACTCCGGCGAAAAGATGATGTTGTCACACTGCATTTTCTTGCGGATGCTTTCGGTATAGCCTACGGGAATGGTGCTCTTGATGACCATGATGGCGTTCGGATTGACACTCATGACCAGTTCTATCACTTCTTCCACATGGCTGGTATCGAAATAATTCTTTACCGGGTCGTAATTAGTAGGTGCTGCAATCACCACAAAGTCCGCATCGCTGTAAGCCTTTGCTCCGTCCAATGTGGCGGTCAGGTTCAAATCTTTCTCGGCAAGATACTTTTCGATGTAATCGTCCTGAATGGGTGACTTGCGTTGGTTGATCAAGTCTACCTTTTCGGGTATTACGTCTACAGCCGTTACCTGATGGTGTTGTGCCAAGAGTGAGGCAATGGAAAGTCCTACGTAACCGGTTCCGGCTACGGCTATTTTCAAATCTTTCATATTAATAAGTTTGTGATTTATTTGAAACGTAGATTTCCGCAGATTAACGCGGATTTTACTTTATTCTTCTCTATGTTTAGTGTTTTCACAGATTAACGATCACCCAATATGAATGTGTTTTTTAACCGGTTGTCTTTGATGACTATAGGCTGGTTACCGTTGGAATTTCTCCCACACATCTAACACATACGGCACACCATAATCTTCGTATGCTTCTGTATGCTTTAACTTTTCCAATCCGTCTTTCAACCGTTGCAACTCTGCTGCTGGAAAATTCACGTTTTTGATGCCATTGATGGTTGCCTCCATCATGTCTTGACAAACATAATCGGGACTGTACATATCATTGAAATAGTTGTAATGCTCGTCTTCCACAAAGTGGTAAGTGAGGCTTTCGAGAACTTCGAGTAGGATGGTTACGGCTTTGGCATAGTTGCCTTGGATTAGCAATTCACGAACCACCTCCCGATAAGGTGAAAGCAGTCGTGCTATGGTATCGCAATCCTCATCGATATTCCGCTTGTTGAAAACGGTTTCGATCTCAGCTTTCAACGGAGTCAATTCGATGTCAGTACGTGATTTGTCTTTCATACGCTGACGGATATAGCTCATTTTAAGTTTGTGAGTTTATGAGTTGACATCCTGCTCTTGTTTTTATGAAGATACCTTCGCGGGGAAACGGTTCGTAAGCGTTCGATTCAGACATCCCCTACATTACAGACGGTAGGTCTAAAACAAAATTTAGATGTAAAAACGAATAAGGCTCTGCAAACATCCCATGCAGGGGCGTATTGTATACGCCCGAATGCGTCAACTAATCCACGTAGATGTTTTTGGGCAGGCAAACCCTGCCCCTACAAGGCATTTTGGCAAAATGAAGACATTCGTACTGCTTTTTTAAAGGATATACACTGCATCGGCAGTTGCAGTATATATTCATCAGCAGTTGCAGTATATATTCAACTGGCGATGCAGTATATATTCATTTTTCGGGTGTACTATCCTGTATGGTCTGTTCTGCCTGCTGCGCGTTCGGGACGATGAGGTTCTGGCCGCCGTTGATGATGCAGACAAACTTGGGGTCTTCCCGCTCGTGAAGCTTGTCTATCTCATCGTGGTACTTCTAACTTATACTTCATTCTTCATTCTATAGGATGTCGCTTATGCTTACGCTTTTCGTCATGCTCTGCCACGAATGTCTTGCTACGGTGAGGTTCAGCGGATAACCGAGACCCATTATCTCACCCAATTTCTTCAGGCTGTAATTGATGCGGTGCAGGAGGCTGTCATACTGTTTCCATTGCTCGCGTGGGGCTTTTGCCGTGATGACAGGGAAAAGGCGTGCCGTGCCTTTCCTTCTGTAACGGTCTGCTATCTCCTGCAGTGCCGGCTCCCAGGGAATGGAGATTTCCTTACCGGTGATGTGCTGACGGTAAGTGAGCTGTCCGTCCTGGATGTTCTTTCTTGTCAGGCGGAAGATATCATCGCTCCTCATGCCACGTGCATAGACAGAGAACAGGAAGATGTCGCGGGCGAAGACGATTGACGGATGTTCGCTGCTCAAGTCCAAGTCGCGCATATGTTTTACCTCCGCAAGCGTCAGGCCGTTTTTCTCTTTCTTGACGTGGTAGCTCACGTCCATGCCTTCGAAGGGATGGCATTCATCGGCCAGTCCGCTTTCTACGGCAAGGCGGTAGACCCGTTTCAGGTTCCGGATGTACAAAGAAATGGTATTGCGCCCTAACTCCTGATTCTTCAACCACGTATGATAGTTGCGTATCAGCAGGGAATCGAAGTCCTTGAAAGGCACTTCGCTCTTGCCCAAATAGGCAATGAACTTCCTGAGATACATTTTCAGCTTGTTTGCTGCATCGTAACGCCCCTCGTCCTGCAGTTTCTCAACGCGGGAATTGGCGTATGCAATAAAACCAAAACCTTCCAGCCCCTCTCCGGCTCTCCCAGCCCCTCTCCAGTTCTCCCCATGAGGGGAAAGGGTAACAGCCGTCTGTGCTATATCCTTTTGCACTTTATTCTTCATTTTTCATTCTTCATTCTTAATTCTCGGGCTTCATGCATCCCAGAAAATCGAAAATGTTAGGCTCGTCGAAATAGATGCCCATGTCGGCGTAACAGGCTTCCTCCGGGTCTTCCGGTACGGTGTAGAGGTCTTCGTAAAGGCTGAGCCGCTTGCCAAACGTGGTGGTGAAAAATGTGAGCTTTGCCGCATCCTGTTCTTTTTTAAGGATGTCGCTCCAATTGGTTTCACCGTTCCACACGGGCAAGGCTTCCTTGTTAAGCCAGACTGCAGAACCGTTTATGTAAGTTTTGTCATTGTAAGTGACAAGCTGGGCGGCAAGAGGACGGCTTTGCGCATTTTCCGAAACAGGCGCGGGGAAAATCACATCACGGAACTCACGGCCGTCCCTGTGGAGTAAAGTGAGCGTGCGCCCGTCTTTACGCCCGATAACCGTGTAAGTGTCCAAACGTTCGGAACGGATAGCATCGAGACTTTCCGCCGCTTCTTTCAACCTGTCTTTTTCTTTTCCTTCGGCAAAAGACACTTCATAACGGAACTGCCTGGACAAGGTATCCGCCAAGGAGTATCCGCGCTTGTCACGCCAGTTGAAGGCAAGGTCTGCCCACAGCATCTGCCGGGCGGTCTGCCAGTCACCCGTAAGCCTGCGGAACATCACCTCCCTGAAACGCAAGTCCGGGAAAATGTGCCACATTACCGGGTCTTCACATGGAAACCAAGCCATCATGCCGCTCATACGGGAAAAATCACCCGACAGCACGCATTCTGTCATCCACTGCCGGAGGGCACTGCAACCGGCTCTTGACACAGCTTCTGACACGAGACTGTCCACTTGTGAAGTGGCATCCGCACCCATGTCCAGGCTTTCGCACCAGCGGAACACGACATCGCCCACGCTGCGGTACCTGTATTCGTAAACACCATCAAGCCCGACGGCAAGGGTATTCTCCGTATAAAGCAGCAGAGAAAGTATAAACTGTTCATCGAACCCCACCGCATACTGTTCAGCCAAACGGTGCAGCCTGACGTAGATTTCATAAAAGAAAACCACGTCGCCATCCACATTCATGGACGGATGGTGGAGGCGTTGCCATCGGGAAGTAAATTCGGCTATCGTGTACATTTTATTTCAGGTAACAAGTTGACCAGTTGACGAGTTAACGAAGTTTTAGATGCCATTAGTGAAACTATTCAGAACCTTGTTACCTTGTCAACTGATACCTTGTCAACTGATACCTTGTCAACTTCAATTGTGCAGCCACACCGTCCGCAGATACCTGCGCCATACGGCAAGATGGTTGGTAGTATTGATTTCCTTGCAGATGCGGACACAAGTCTGTATCAGCTTGTCCTTTGCCGTGTCTTTTTCTTGAACTGAAGACCGGATAGCAAAGACATTCAACGTATCTTCGCCGACCTTAAAATCCGGTACGGCTTTTACGGCTGAATCCGCATCCGTCAATACCTTATATAATGTTGGGGCATAGTTGCGGAAAGACTCGATGAGTTTTTTCCTTTCCGTATTCGTGGTCTCGTCAAGGACAGATTGCAACCTTCCCGACACTAACTTCTCGTTGGCTTTTCCTGCCGTAAGGAAATATTCGCTGAGGAAACCGTCCCAGTTGGCGAAGAAAACGAGGTTTTCCATCTCTTCCCTCATGCCGATATGGGCATCATACGCAGTGTTGGTTTTTCCATCCTCCTGTCTGCTGGGGTAATAAACCTCCTCGATGATGTCCACCCTGCGGATGATTTCCGTAAAATTCTTATGTTGAAGTTCCACCTCGTTCTTGCCTTCTTCCCATTCTATTCCGGATGTAGGCGTAAGAAACGAACGCAGGAGAATCTTTTGCCAGTTTTCCTTCACATATCCGGGAGTATCATGTTCGTAGCGGGCAAGGTTTATCAGAAGTTCAGCTTCCTTGGTAGTCAGTCTGGCAAGACGGCCGCCCAATGTTTTCTCACCTTTCTTGTCAAGTTCCCGGCAGAGATTGGTCAATGACAAATCGACAGCAAGGCGTTCCATCAGTTCATAAAGCATGGCTTGCGTGCGCTTTCCGTAGCCGCAAGCCTGCAGGATGCCGACAAGCAGGTCAACGGCACGCCCTTTTTCCGTGCCTATAGACAGGCGGTCGCCCTCGGCATTGTGGAGACGGACAACGTGCAGGTCGGAGACATTGGGATAGGTGACGGTCAACCAGCTGCCCGGCACCATGCCTTGCACGCGGAACACCAGTCCCTTTTTGCGGTGGAAGCGGCAGATGTAGCCTTCTTGGCCGGCAAACGGACCGTCGACCACGCGTACAATCTCATTCGCCTCGCCCTCTTTCGCGTTGAAGGCATAGTCCGAGTAAGGACGCTCCAGCACTATTACCTTATCAGCGTAATTCTCGTTGTAGTCACGGAAAGCGCGCATTTGCGATTCGGGTATGGTGCAAGCGGTGGCTTTCTCGTCCGGCGTACGCTTGCGGTTGTAGCGGATAAAGGCATCTGAACAGTTGTCACGAAGGAACTCAACCAGTGCGTTTTGGGTGGCAAGCACGAACACATAGCCATCAAAAAGAGGCATCCGTTGCTCACTGTCACCTCTGCGCACGTACACCTTGGTATGGGTAGGACAATAGACTTCCAGTATGTTCCGGATCTTGTCCTTTTCGCGCCCAATGAGTGCACACAACTCCTGTTCATGTCCGGGTTTGGTACGGACAAGGAACCATTGGTAATCTACGTTGTTGAGTTTGTCGGACAACATGATGGATTTACGATTTACAAAGTACTATTTACGGTGGTTAATCCCCATTTACAACACAGCTAAATCGTAAATTGTAAATAATGCCAATCAGGAGTTAAAAAGGAAGTTATAGGTAGTTATCGCCCACTTATCGGGCTGGGAGTTAGATGCCAATACCTTTTGCACAGCTTTCAGAAGCAAAGCTATTGACCTTTAACTCCTGAACGAAGTGATAACTCCTGTGAAACATAACTACGTTTAACTCCTGATTCGCATAAATAACCAAATTGTAAATGAACAAGGCGTTCCTTACGTTACCCTCATGACAATCGCATGACGGCTAACCGTTACCTCTCCGAATTTGAATCACTACGCTTTGCAAACTTTTTTAAGAAGTTTTCAGGCGTTGTTTACAGCATTCTTTAGGTTTAGCGGCAGCATTCCGGAGTAAAAACTCAGCAACAATGTCCTGCCGTTGTTATGTGACGAGAAGTGCAAAGCGCAATGCGCTTGAATGTTTTTGCCTCCATATCACAAATATTTGATATACAATCAATTAAATATTTTCAAGTTCGCCGCTTTATCATTGTTTTATATTATGAAGCGGCAAAACACGTTGCAAATATAGTGAAAAGATTTAATATTAAGGATTTTACGGTCAAAAAAAAATTCATGATTAGTGATTAAATTTCCCCAAAAGCTGCATTTGTTCAACTAAATCCGGAGAACATTATCTACTATTTATTGACTATCAACCTGTTACAAAATTCTGCCATTTCATAATATACAATAGCAAGTTTTATTGGATAGATTCCGGTCGTTTTATTTGCGAAAAATCTTGACAATCAGTTAACAGGTTCAAGGACATGGAAGGAACTTCGGGGTGAAAGCTGCATTGACATCAGTGGGCTGCCCGAAAAGCAAAGCATCTGCACCAGCCGTGGTTTTCCAGACAGTGGTTTGACGGAGTTGGGAGTGATGGAAGACACTGGCACTTGAAATGCGAACATAAGGCAGCCCAATACACCACAAGCCTTTGTGAAGTTATCAAGGTCAAAGTCTAATTACTATATATACAAGATGCCATTAAACCTAGAAGCTGTTTTGAATTTCTCCAAAAAGTTTTTCTTGGCTTGATGTATCCGTTT
>ERZ780218.679-NODE-679-length-28445-cov-4.260867_pt1 | contig 28445 bp, 38 predicted proteins | sample MGYA00510975_ERZ780218 | MGnify/ENA primary metagenome ERZ780218 (study PRJEB29588, sample SAMEA2152063) | human gut metagenome | biome: human gut; feature: human-associated habitat; material: faeces | place: Denmark | collected 2008/2010 ... | reverse complement strand
GTTCTTTTGGCGAAATTTTCTCTTTTTTTATTATCTTGGCATAGACATTTCCTTTTGACGGATGGTCTTCAAAAAAGTTTAAGGAATACATCTTTCTAAAATTTTTGCGGTCGATGTTATATTTTTTGCTGTAATATTTCACATAAGGCTGATCAGAAAGTGTGACAACATATAAAGCATGATTTTCTTTAAGTTTTTTCAAAAATTCATCTGAAATTGTCTGTATTTTGTCATGTGAATGCATGTAAATATGTTTTCTTATATATCTTTTCAGCTTTCGCAAATTCAAATTTTCGTTTTGACAAATCTGCAAAACATTTATGTAAGATGTGGAAGGTTTGACATCATATTTTTCGCAAATTTCTTCCAATCTTTTTTCATCTTTCACGACCGATTTGAACGCCGTTTTCAAATATGTTCCCCAATTTGTCCAAACAGGCGTTTCTCCTCTGTATAGTGTGTCATCAAAATCAAAAACCACTGCTTTTATCATAAAAAATCCTTTTAAAACGTAAAATTCATAAAAAATTGCTAAAAGATTCAAAAAAAATTGATTTTTTGATATTTTTCTTATTCTTCACATCTCAACTTTTGAATTGCTTTTGCTCTGTCAGCACTGTTGAAAACATATGAGCCGCTTACCAAACTGTCAACGCCATAGTCAATCAGTTTTTTGGCAAGGTCTGGGTTTACACCACCATCAAACTCGATTTTGAAGTTCAAATTGTTGGCTTGCCTAAACTCATAGACTTCTTTGACCTTTTCAATTGTTTCTTCCAAAACAGTTTGTCCACTTTCGCCTGGCTCGACGCCCATAATCAGAACGACATCACAATTGTAGGCAAACGAACGGACATCTTTGAAAGGCGTTTTTGGATTTATCGCCAAGCCCGCAAGTGTGCTGTTTTCTTGAATGTATTTCAACACATTGACCAAATCTTCTTTGTTTTCAAACGCTTCATAATGAACAGTCACAATGTTTGCGCCCGCTTCGATATATTTTGGAACATCGTCGCTCGGTTCGTTGACCATAAGATGAACGTCAAGCATGATGAGAGTGTTGCGATTGATGTTTTTGACCAAACCATAATCATAATTGTTTTTCGAAACAAAATTTTCGTTCATAACATCACAGTGCAAAAAGTCTGCAACACCTTGCACTTGTTTTGCATATTCGATGATGTTTTGATAGTCATCAATTGGGTCAGTCGAAACTGAAATGTCAATATATCTCTTCATTTTTGCTCCTTTTTTCAAAAAAATCAATTTTTTTGCAAATTTTCTTGAATTATAACAAAATTTTAGGCAAAATCAAAATCTTTTTATGTTTTTCACAGTTTCATAAAGCTTTAAATAATTTTGATATCTCTCTTTCGAAATTTTTCCTTCTTCAACTGCTTTGACAACGGCGCAATCTTTGGCTTGCAAGTGGGCACAACTTTTATATTTGCACTCGCCTGCAAATTTCAAAAAATCTGGATAATAACTTTTTATCTCGTTTTCTTTTAGGTCTAAAAGGCTTTCATCCAGCTTAGAAAAACCTGCAGTGTCCGCCAGATAACAGTTATTGGAAAATTTATAAAGTTGGACGGTGCGCGTCGTTTGTTTTCCACGCTCAATTTTTTTGCTGAATGTGTCCGTTTGTGCCACATTTTCTTTCTTTAGAGCATTGATGATGGAAGATTTGCCAACTGCACTTTGTCCCGCCAAAACGCAAATGCCTTTTATCAAGCCACATAACTTTTGCACACTTTCATCAAAACTTGAAAAAATGACGGTTTTTGCAAGTTTTTTATAGATTTTTGCCAAATTTTTGCAATAATTTTCATCCAAATCTTTTTTGTTTATGCAAACGATTGATTCAATCGAATTGAGAGCGCAGAAAATGAGCAGCTTGTCCAAGAGATATAAATCCGCTTTTGGAACTGGCGCAACAACAATAAACATTCTGTCTATGTTTGCAACTGGTGGTCTTATAAGCAAATTTTTTCGGCTTTCAACCTTTGAAATTGCGTTGTCTTGGTCAAGCTCAACATGGTCGCCAACAAAAACGCCCTCTTGTTTCAAAACTTTTCGTGCAACACAAGTCAAAACTTCCCCACTTGAAAGTTCAACAGAAAAAACATCCGCCTGTTTTTTTAACACCAAACCTTTCATCACTTTTTCTCCACTCTGTTGCGAAGTTGACCGCAAGCGCCTTCAATGTCTTCTCCCATTGTGCGTCTGACAGTGGCACTGATGCCCAATTTTTCAAGTTCTGCCGCCAACACATAGGCTCTCTTTCTTGAAACACCAATCAGTGATTTTTCTTTGACGGAATTGAGCGGAATGAGATTGACATGGCAAGAGCGGCCTTTCAAAATTGAAGCAAGTTGTCTTATGTCTTTTTCACTGTCATTTACGCCGTCAATCAAAGAATATTCAAAAGCAATTCTTCTGCCTGTTTTTTCGAAATAATAATCACACGCCTTCAAAATTTCTTCAATTTTGTAGGCATTGGCAATCGGCATAATCTTTTTTCGAAGTTCGTCATTTGGAGCATGCAAAGAAATTGTCAAAGTGACGCTGAAACCGTCGTCAGCAAGTTGATAAATTTTTGGAACAATTCCGCAGGTTGAAAGTGAAATATTTCTCTGGCTGATATTCAAACCATCTTCGCAAGAAACCAGCTTCAAAAATTTTGTCACATTGTCAAAGTTGTCCAGCGGCTCTCCGCAGCCCATCAAAACAACATTTGTGACCTGGCGTTTTTTCAGCGTTCCGCCCAAAAGATGATTAAAAAACAAAACTTGTGTCAATATTTCGCCCGCCGAAAGATTTCTTTTCAGCCCGTTTAAAGTGGAAGCGCAAAACGAGCAACCCATTCGACAGCCAACTTGCGTCGAAACGCAGACCGTGTAGCCATATTTATATTTCAAAAGCACGCTCTCAACAATGCTGCCGTCAGGAAATTTCAATGCCACTTTTTGCGTTTCATCTTTGCTTTTCAGATGAGCTACAACTTCAAATTTTGGATAATCTTTTTCGATTTTTTCTTTAAAGCTTTTCGGCAGATTTGAAATTTCGTCAAGTTTTTTGCCAAGCAAGCACGCTTCAAAAAGTTGTTTGGCACGATAAGTTGGCTCACCCAAATTTTTGATATATTCAGAAAGTTCTTGCAAACTCATATCCAAAATCATACGCCCACCACCATTGTTTTGAAGCGATAACCATTCAAAAAGCTGCTGGCATCCAAAACTTTGCCGCCAGGCGCCTGACATTTCAAAATTTCAAAAACTCCGCCGCCCGCTTGAATCAGAAAGCGCTTTTTGTTTGAAATAACCTGCCCAACAGGTGCATAAGTGCTCATGTCGCCAACTTTTGCACTGTAGACCTTTATTCTATCTTCGCCCAAAAAGAAATATGCAACTGGGCTTTCGACAAAAGCTCTGACTTTGTTGACCAAACTTTGAACAGGCATAGAAAAATTGAGCAAACCGTCTTCTTTTTGAATCAATTTAACAAAGGTCGCTTTGCTGTCGTCTTGTGGAGTTAAAACCGCCGCTTTAATTTCAATTTTTTTCAATGTTTCAATCAAAAGCTCCAGCCCGACACGTGCAAGTTTTGGAAGAAGCGAGTTATAGTCATCTTCATCCAAAATTTCCACTTCTTTTTGAACGAAAATGTCGCCGTTGTCCATTCCGACATCGGTTTTCATGATTGTCACGCCAGTTTTTTTATCACCATTCAAAAGCGCAGTTTGAATTGGAGTTGCACCGCGATATTTTGGCAACATTGAAGGATGAACATTGATGCAAGGCTTTAAGTCCAAAAAGCTTTTCGGCAAAATTTTTCCGTAAGACGCCGTCACAGCCAAATCATAGTCCATGTTTTTGAAATCTTCGATGTGTTCTGAAATTTTCTCAAACTGAAAAACTGGAATGCCTTTTTCTCTTGCAAGTTCAACAATGTGCGGCGTTTTCAGTTTGTTTCCGCGCCCTGCTGGCTTGTCGTTTTGACAAACCACCCCGACAACATCAAAGCCGTTGTCAAAAAGACCTTGCAAAACAATTTCAGCGAAAAGTGGCGTTCCAAAAAAAAGAATTTTCATCATTCAACTCCGTGTTCTTTTTTATATTTTCTGCCATCTTCGGTCAAGTCCACAAACAAAACACCGTTCAAGTGGTCAATCTCATGGCAAACACAGCGAGCAAGATAATCTTCCGCTTCAAACTCAAAAAATTCGCCATTTCGGTCTTGCGCTTTGATTTTGACATATTTTGGTCTTGGCACATCAGTGTAAAACCCCGGAACACTCAAACAGCCTTCAGCGTCACAAACTCTGCCTTTGGTTTTCACAATTTCTGGATTGACAATTTCCAAATATTCGTCTTTGTCAAGCTCGATGACGATTGCGCGGCGCAAAATCCCAACTTGAACAGCTGAAATTCCCACACCTTTTTTTTCAATCATAGTTGCTTTCATGTCGTCCAAAAGTTCGCCAAGAGACTTATCAAAATCTTTGACAGGTTTTGACTTTTTTCTCAGTGTTTCATTTCCGATGATAACTATTTTTCTTGTTGCCATGTTTTTCTCCTTTTAACTCAAATTGTTTGGATTGATTTCAAAAAAGACGCTGGATTTGCACTTTTCGTCCACACAATCATAGATTTTCTTTTCAATTTCGTCCGCTTTGTCAAGTTTGAAGCGCATCATAATCTGATAGCGAAATTTGTTTTTGATTTTGTTGAGTGGCGCTTTCATAACGTCAAGATAGACAAACTCTTCGCCATATGCGTCTCTCACTTCTTTGACTTTATTATAGCACACTTTGCACTCTTGCGCCACAATGTTTTCGTCTTCATGCGTAAACAAAATTCTGACAATGCGTGCATAAGGCGGAAAATTGGTCACTTTTCTAAGATTTGCTTCTTTTTTGAAGAAACCTTTATAGTCATAGTTGGTCGCAAAGCGATAGACATAATGTCTTGGGCTGTAAGTTTGCAAAATCACGCGACCTTGCTCAGAGCTTCTTCCTGCCCTGCCCGCAACTTGTGTGATAAGCTGAAAGGTTCGCTCAATCGAACGGTAGTCGGCTTGATACAAACTTTGGTCAGCGTCGATAATCCCTACCAACAAAACATCTTCAAAGTCATGCCCTTTTGCAATCATCTGCGTTCCGACAAGAATTGCTGGTTTGGTGTTTTTAAATTCGTTTAAAATTTCGCGATGACCGTTCTTTTTTGAAGTTGTGTCAACGTCCATTCGCAAAATGCGAACTTCTGGAAAAAGTTTGTGCAACTCTTCCACCACTCTTTCGGTGCCGACTGCGCCCTGCTTGATATCTCGGCTTCCACAACTTGGGCAGACGTCGAGCGCGCGATAACGTTTTCCACAATAGTGGCACTTGAGCTTGTCTTCCGCTCTGTGATAGACAAGCGCCACATCACAATCAGAACACTTTGCCACATATCCGCACTGCCTGCAACGTTGAAACGAAGAAAAGCCGCGACGGTTGATGAAAATCATGGCTTGTTTTTTGCGTTCGATGATATTTCGAAGCTCGTATATGAGCGGAATGGAAAAAATCTGATTGTTCCCCTGTCGCATTTCCATAAGCATGTCCACAACCACAATCTTTGGCATTTCCATTCCATTGACACGCACTGGCATTTCAACAAGTTCATACTCGCCGTCAATTGCCTTTGCATAACTTTCAATTGAAGGTGTCGCCGAGCCTAAAACAAGCGTGCAGTTGTTATATTTTCTTCTAAATTCAGCCACCATGTGCGTGTCATAACGTGGATTGCTTTCAGAAACATAACTCTGTTCGTGCTCTTCGTCGATGATGATAACTCCCAAATTTTCAATCGGTGTGAAAATCGCCGACCTTGCACCAACGACCACCCTTGCCTGACCAAAGAAAATTCGTTTCCACTCGTCAAAGCGTTCTCCTGCAGAAAGCCCACTGTGAATGAGCGCAACTTTGTCGCCAAAGCGAGCTTTGAAATTTGCCAAAACTTGTGGAGTCAGCGAAATTTCTGGCACAAGCATAAGCGCGGTCTTGCCTTGGTCAAGCTGACGTTCAATCAAATTCATGTAAACTTCAGTCTTTCCGCTTCCTGTGACGCCGTGCAGAAGATAGGTTTTGTTTTCTGTTATCGTGTCAACAGCACGTTGTTGAAGCGGTGTGAGAGTGCGTTTTTGGTTTTCGATTCTGTCAACCGCTGGCGTTCGGTTTTGCTGTTCTTCTTCCACTTGAACAGTGCCGCATTTGACAAGTACAGCAAGCGGAGCGTAGCCAAACTTTTCCGACACTTCAGAAAACTTCTGCTTGCCATTTTCTTGAAGATAATAGATGATTTCGAGTTGTTTTTTTGCCCTTGCAGAAGGCAGAACAAAATTTTCTGAGAGCTTGACAAACCTGACGAGAAGTTCTTTGACTTTGTCGGTGCGCATTTCACTTGGCAAAAACAATCTCAAAATGCTGGCAAGTTTGAGATGAAGTTTGTCTGCCATGTGAAACATAAGCTCAAGCATTTCTTTTTTGATAACAGCAAAATTTTCAATTTTTCGTTCTATAAACTTCAGTTTGCTTTCGTCATATTGGCAAGCCTCTTCAAATCCAACAATAAAGCCTTGAAGATAACGGTTTCCAAACGGAACAATCACTCTTTCTCCAACTTCAACACTCATATCTTGTGGAATTTTATATTCAAAAACTTTGTCAAGCGCCTTGGCATCTTGGTCGATTATGATTTTGGCAAACAAAACATTCTCCCTAAAAAAATAATTCTACTGTTTTTACACAGCAGAATTATATCATAAAAAGTTTTGCCAAATCAATCATTTATTTCGCTTGGAACAACTTTGCCTTCATAAATTTCATCCAAAGCAATGCTTATAGATTTTTTGTCGGCAGTGGCAAGTTCGGCACGCCTTGTGGTTTCAATTTCTTTTGCTCTTTTTGCGGCAACAATTGAAAGGACATATTTGTTTCCGTTGGCTCTTTTTGCAAGTTCGTCAATTGGTGGTTCAATCATCATAACTTTTGTTCTCCTAAAAATAATTCTAGGCTATTTTAACACACATTTGCAAAAATGTAAAGCCTTTTGCAAAAAATTCTGACGGAATGTTTTGTTGAACTCTGAGATTTCTCGACAGGCTCGAAATGACAAAAAGTAGTCATCCTGAGCCGCGAGTGAAACGAGCATGTCGAAAGATCTCGATGCCTTTCACTGACCATAGCCGAGCGAAATCAAAAGTGCTCGATTGATTTCTTTCATTTTTCTTTCGTCCAAAACGGTTATTTTGTCCTTCAATCGCTTTTTGTCAAGTGTTCTGATTTGTTCCAAAAGCACAACGCTGTCTTTTGGCAAATGATATTGAACTGAAGAAAGTTCGACATGAGTTGGAAGTTTTGCTTTTGAAAGTTGGCTGGTGATTGCCGAAACAATCACTGTTGGCGAAAATTTGTTTCCCACATCATTTTGAATGACGAGAACTGGGCGCACGCCACCTTGCTCACTCCCAACAACGGGACTAAGGTCAGCAAAATATATGTCTCCGCGCTTAATCAAATTTTCCATAAACCTCGCCAATAAGATTTTGAAAATCTAAAAGGTCGGCAAGTTCTAAGTCAAGAAGTTCTTGATAGACTTGCTCCATTTCAGACCCCAAAGAAGAATAGATTTCTTCTATTTTCATTCTATGTTGACCTTCAAAATTTGTTGAGTTCACGACATAATTTTCCAAGCTGCCGTAAAGCTCTTCAATTTTCTTTATTCGTTTCAACATCAAATGAAATTTGTCCATCAATCATCTCCCTATAATTTGAAAATAGTTTAGATAATTGAGTGGATTTTATTCATTGGCATAAAAAAGAAATGCCACACGCCTTTTTGACGTTTGTGACACTTCGTTTCGCAACAATTTTGTTAAATCAAGATTTCAACAACTGCCCCGACCACACTCTTTTGATGAGAAATGGAAACTTCGATTTGTTTTGCTTTCAAGTCATCAAATCTTTTTTGCGCCTTGCCATAAAGTTTGACAAAAGGCTTTCCGTTTTCGTGATGACAAAGCTCAATTTCTTTAAACGAAATTTCTCCGCTTGAGATGTCAAGTGCTTTGAAAACAGCTTCTTTGACCGCCCAAAGGCTGGCGACTTTTTCTTTTTGGTTGCGCGAAAATTTCTGTATGTAAGCAATCTCGTCAGGAAGCGCAATTTTCGAAAGAAGTCTGCCTGCGTTTTTTATTCTCTTCACTTCTTGCAAATCAAAACCAATCATAATTTTCTCCTAGATGAGAAAGGGCAGATTTTGTTGCTTGTTGTGCCACGTTATAATCATACCCTTTGTAAATAAGATGAGCAATGCACTTTTGCTGTAATTTTGGCTCATTTTGACGATTTTTAACGAATTTCTCAGCAAGCGTCTTTGCCTTTTCAAGTTCTGCTTCATCATCGACATTTTCGAGCAGATTTTCGACAATTTCCGCCGACACGCCCTTTTGTTTAAGCTTTTGAGCAATGGCTCGTTTGCCCTTTGAATTTGATAAGCTTTCGAAATAATTTTTTGCAAATTTTTCGTCGTCAACAAAGCCATATTCGTTCAATTTTTGCACAGTTTTTTGGATAACAGAAAAATCAAAGCCCTTTTTCTTTAAATAATCTTTCAGTCCCTTTTCGCTGACAACATATTTTTCAAGATAAGTCGCCGCCATGTCAAAAGCGACTTTTTCGTCGTTTTCTACCTTTATTTTTTTGAACTCTTCATCGTCAATTTCTTGCTCGGTTTTCAAATGATAAACCGCCAAAATTTCGTCCAGAAAAACGCCGCTCCACTTTTCATCAACATAAACATGAAAACGATTTGTGTTTCCAATCCGTTTGATTTTTGTGATTTTCATCTATGCTCCTTCCAACACCAAACTTGCCACTTTTGAATAAGCTCGCACCAATCCGCCCGCGCCGAGTTTTATTCCACCAAAATATCTTACCACAAAAACGCAAGCATCCGCAATTTTTTTCTTTTGCAAAACCGACAAAATTGGTTTGCCCGCCGTCCCGCCAGGTTCACCGTCGTCCACGGCTTTTTCGAGAAAAGGATTTTTGAGCGAATAAGCATAACAAATGTGTGTGGCTTTTTTGTGCTGTTGTTTCAGCTCTTTCAAAGCATTTTGCACTTCTTCCACACTTGCACAACGCAAAAAATAACCGACAAAGCGCGATTTCTTCTCAATATGTTCAATTTGTTTTGCAAATTTTGTCATCAATCTTCCAATCCGCACAGATAGTCTGTCGAGACTTTGAAAAATATCGCAACAGCTTTCGCATTTGCCAAACTTGGCTCTCTTAAACACCTTTCCCAGCGGCTTATAGTAATGTTTGTTACGCCAATCTTTTCTCCTAATTCACGAGTTGTCAAATTTGCTTCAGTCCTTAGTTCTTTCAGTCTCTCTGCAAAAATTTCCATATAAAATCTCCTTATATGAAAATTATAACCATTTGGTTATGAAACTGTTTGACTGAAACCAAATGTTTTCAGTATAATATGTTTGAAACCGTTTGGTTTTACACAACTATTTAAAAGGAGAACTCAAAAATGAAGGAAAATTTTGTCACTTTTGAAAACACAGTCGAAATTGAAAAGATAAAAGCATATATGAAAAAGCACAATCTGTCTGAAGCTGATTTTGCAAAAAAATGCCACCTGAAATTGTCGCAACTTATGAAAATTTTGAACAACACAGAATTTTTTGAACCAATTTGGTTGTTGCAAATCGCTCATGCAATGGGTGTGGAATTTTCCAGTCTTGTCAAGCCATAAACTCACAACGCTAAGTTCATGTTTCGATGTATCAATTTGTAAATCCTTGCCAATTCTTGTGGAGTTTCTTGCATTCCACTTTTCAACCAACGCATTTCCAAACTGAAAAGTTCACCAATAAACATCTGTTCTGAATATTGTCTTATGCGCGTCATCTTTCTATCTTTCCGCAAAAAAGAATATGCCTTTTGATAACAATCATACAACAAAAATTCCAGGTTTTTGCTCAAAAACAGCCTTATGATATCTGCATATTTTTTGAAGTTTTCCAATGTAGTCGTCAAAACCTTGCGCATGCTGAAATCAAGCGCTCTTTTGGCTTTTATCTCTTCGATTGTCTCCACAAAAATATCCAAAATATAACTTTCAATCACATTTTCTTTACTCACGAAATTTCGATAAAATCCCATTCTGCTGACACCTGCTTTGTTTATTATGTCAGTTATCGATATGTCTTCAAAATTCTTTTTCTTCAAAAGTTCTATCAACGCTTCTGTGATGCAACTTCTGACAAACAAATTGTTTTTGTTTTTTCGCTCTTTCAACTGATACATTTTGCCCCCTTTTATCACATCTTCAATGCAAAGAAGATGTTTAAGTTGATTTTCAGTATAAACCTTGTTAGAATAGCATCTGTTACAATTGTAACACTTAGGAATTTAAAAATCAAATAAAGGAAGTTTAAAAATGATTAGATTGATAATTGACAGCACGGCAGATTTGACCGCTCAAGAAATTGAAGATTTGGGCGTGACAGTTATTCCTATGAAAGTTTGTGTGGACGACAAAGAATATCTCGCTGGCGTAAACCTGCAAAACGAAGAATTTTTTGACCTTCTCAAAAAATGCAAAACCCTTCCACACACTACGCAAATAAATCAAGACGAATATCAAAACATCATCAAACCTTTCTTAGACAAAGGCGAAGATGTTTTTGTTATGTCTTTATCAAGCGGGCTTTCGGGCTCTTTCAACAGTCTCAGGCTGGCAAGCGAAGAATTAAATTCAGCCCACTTAGAAATTTTTGACACACAAAATGTGACTCTGGGTTTTAAGGTTTTGGTTTTTGAAGCTTTGAAACTGATAAAAAGTGGTGTGTCACTGCATGAGCTCAAAGCCAAAATGGAAGAGTTGAAACAAAAATGTCGCCTTATTGCTGTCGTTGACAACGTCAAATATCTTATCAAAGGTGGGAGACTTTCGCTTGTGGCAGGGATTGCCGTCACAGCCTTAAACATAAAACCTATTGTGACAATCAAAAATGGAAAAGTTGTTGTTTTATCTAAAGGCATTGGCTATAATCACGCCATAAAAAATTTGATAAAAAATTTAAGCAACATTGACCTGGAAAAATCCATTTGCATTGCTCATTCAAACGACTTGACAAGGTTTGAACAGTTTAAAAAAGAAATTGAAAAAGCTTTGAACATAAAATGTGAAGGCTGCACTGGAATTGGTCCTATCATTGGAACTCATGCTGGCCCTGGCTGTGTGGCAATAGCTTATTTAGAAAAATAAAAGTCCAAACAGTTTGGACTTTTTTTATTTGACTGAAATCTTAACAAAACTTTTCTTGCCTTTTTTCAAAAGGGCATTTTCAGCGTCTTGTGCACTGACGGTCTTTGAAAAATCGGTTACTTTTTCGTTTTTAAAAGTGATTGCGCCACCTTGAATCAAGCGTCGAGCTTCACTTTTTGACGGTGCCAAGCCGCATTTGAAAACCAAATCACAAATCATCATTGGAAATTCGCTTTTTTCAACTTCCACAATCGGAGCGTCGTCGCCGCCGTCTCTAAACAAATTTTCGCTCATGTTTTGTGCCAGAATTGCATCCTCTTCGCCGCGAATAAATTTTGTCACTTCAAAAGATAGCACTTTTTTCGCCTTGACAATGTCTTCTTCTATCAGTTTTTTCACTTCATTCATTGGAACATCTGTGAAAAGCGCAAACATCATTTCAACACAAGCATCCGGCGTTTGATAAACGCCTTGATAAAAATCATAAGCCGAAATTTTGTCTTTTGCAATCCAAATCGCGCCCTTCTCGGTTTTTCCCATTTTCTTTCCTTCCGGCGTCATAAGAAGCGGATTTGTCGCTCCCACAAGAGAAATGTTTGTGCCGTTTTGAAAGTTGAGTTTTCTCTGAAGCTCAGTTCCTGCAACAATGTTCCCCCACTGGTCTTGCCCACCATATTGCAAAACACAACCATATTTTTGGTTGAGATGAACAAAATCATATGCTTGCATGAGCATATAACCCATTTCAAAAAAGGTCAATCCACCGTTTTTCATTCTTTCAACGTAAATTTCGTTTGAGAGCATTTTGCTGATATTGAAATGCACGCCAATCTCTCGCATGAAGTCGACATAGTTTATGTCTTTAAACCAATCAGCGTTGTTGACAATGATGGCTGGATTGTCGCCGTCAAAATCAAGAAAGACTTTGAGCGTTTCTTTGATTTTTTCAATGTTCCTTTCCGCTTCCTCTTTTGTGAGCATCTTGCGCATTTCTTGTTTGCCGCTTGGGTCACCGATGCAAGCTGTCGCGCCACCCATCAAGATGATAACCTTGTGCCCAGCTTTCTGAAAACGGCGCAAAATGCAATAAGGGACACAATGCCCAATGTGCAAACTGTCTGCAGTTGGGTCTGTGCCTTCATAAAGCGTGATAGGCTTTCCGCTTTCAAGCATTTTTTTGAGCGCTTCTTCATCCGTGCATTGATATAAAAGCCCACGTTCTTTCAAAGTTTGATAGAGTTTTGTGTCTGTTTTCATAAATTTCTCCTTAAAAAAAGCACGCGTATCCTCAAATTTTTAGGACGAGCGTGCTGTTCGTGGTACCACCTAAATTCAGCTGAAAATTTTAAGTTTCAGCCCTTATTATGTCCGTTCGTGGACAAACGCAAAACTTGAAATAAGTGTAATTCAATTTGAAAAGCCAAGATTTTTCACCAACCAATCTTTCTCTGAAAAAACTTTTTCAAATCTACTGATTTTATTCCGCCATTTTGATTATTTAAAGATTTTACCATCCAATTTCTATATTGTCAACTTTTTCGTCAACTTTTCCGTTTTTCAAAGCATAACAATTTTCTAAAACATCATAAATCTGTTGCTTTACAGCTTTTCCGTCGTAAAGAATTTCGAAATCAAGGGCTTCAAATTCTTGCTTTGTGATTGTCAGATAACAATCCTTGGACTTTAAGGCTTTCAGCAAAGAGCTCAATTCGTTTGCACTAAACACCACTGGCGAAACATCAAAGTTGTAAATTCCAGCAATGCCCAGTTCTGCTACTCCGCCTATTGTCGCCGGCAAATTGTTCCTTTGCAAAATCTTGACAATGTCATAATAGGTGTTTGGTTTTATTTTCAAACTTGAAAGTGAAATTTGTTCGTTCATATTTTTCTCCCACTTTAGTATAACAAGCTTAAAAATTCTTGTCAACACCTGGTTTTGTTTTGGAAATTTTGTTTGGTTTGATATAATTGAATTGTTAAGGAGAATTTCATGGAAAACAACTGCGTAAAAAACATAAAAGGTTTTGGTCCATCTCCAATTCCACAAGAAGGAAAATGGGACCAAGTCAAAGAAATAACTCAAATTTCAGGTTTCTCGCATGGTTGCGGAACTTGCGCACCGCAACAAGGAGCCTGCAAGCTGACTTTAAACGTCAAAAATGGCATAATCAAAGAAGCGCTGATTGAAACGGTTGGTTGCAGCGGAATGACACACTCTGCAGCCATGGCTGGAGAAATTTTGGTGGGCAAAACTCTTTTGGAAGCACTCAACACCGACCTTGTTTGCGACGCCATCAATGACGCTATGAAAAATGTTTTTGAACAACTTGTCTATGGCAGAAGCCAATCTGCTTTTTCTCTTGGTGGGCTGGAAGTTGGCGCAAGCATGGAAGATTTGGGCAAGTTTAAAACCAGCCAAGTGGGAACAATTGTTTCCACAGAAACTGGCGGCGTCAAATATCTCAACTTGACGGAAGGTTACATCACAAAAATGGGGCTTGACGAGCGTGGCGAAGTGATTGGTTATGAATATGTCAACCTTGGACTTTTGCTCAAAAATTTGAACGACGAAAATTTGACAAAAGCCCAAGCCATTGAAAACGCAACAAAAAATTACGGCAGATTTGATGAAGCCAAGAAAATCATCAATCCAAGAGGAGAATGATATGGAAGAAACAAAAAAATATGCAAATCTTTCAAAAACACTGAAAGAATACGGCTTGAAAAGCATTCAAAATGCCAAAGATTTTTGCCAGTCCTTTGGAATTGATGTCGAAAAAACTGTTCGGGAAATTCAACCAATTTGTTTTGACAATGCCGTGGATGCCTACGCTCTTGGAACAGCGATTGCTCTCAGATCTGACTGCAAAAATGCCAGCGAATATGCCGAAAAAATTGGCGAGGGTCTGCAAGCTTTCTGTGTGAAAGGTTCGGTGGCTGACGAAAGAAAAATCGGGCTTGGCCATGGCAGACTTGCTGGAAAGCTTTTGGACGAAAACACAAAATGTTTTTGCTTTTTGGCAGGTCACGAAAGCTTTGCCGCCGCTGAAGGCGCAATGGGAATTGCAAAAACGGCAAACAAAATCAGAAAAACGCCGCTCAAAATCATTTTAAACGGGCTCGGCAAAGACGCCGCATATATCATTGCAAGGATAAACGGTTTCACATTTGTTAAAACATATTTCGACCATAACGAACAAAAATTGAACATTCTGGAAGAAATCAAATTTGGAAGTGGCGAACGCGGAAAAGTGAAAATCTATGGCGCCTATGACGTTTCGGAAGGTGTGGCAATCATGCAACACGAACAAGTGGACGTTTCCATCACGGGCAACTCCACAAATCCAACTCGTTTTCAACACCCTGTGGCTGGAACATACAAAAAATGGTGCAACGACAACGGCAAAAAATATTTTTCAGTTGCATCTGGTGGCGGAACTGGCAGAACACTGCACCCTGACAATATGAGATGTGGGCCAGCAAGTTACGGAATGACAGACACGATGGGCAGAATGCATTGCGACGCCCAGTTTGCGGGCAGCTCGTCGGTCCCTGCACATGTTGCGATGATGGGCTTTATCGGAATGGGGAATAATCCAATGGTTGGAGCGACGGTTTCGCTGGCTGTGGCAGTAAGCTTGGCGAAGAAATAAAGCCCACAAGACAAATTGAGATTGACTGTTTAGAATTTTAAAGCTTTTCAATTTGGCTTATGGACAGCCAACCTTTGGAAACAATCCAATGGTTGGCGCAACGGTGTCTTTGGCTGTGACAGTGAGTCTAGCAAAGAAATAAAATTTTTTGAATAATAATCTCCCGACTGCACAACCTAAGCATAGGGAGGTTAAGATGGAAAAATATAGACCAGGCGACACTGTTCCTATGTCAGGAAACTACAAAGCTTATGACAAAAACGGACAAAGCCGCGACGACGAAAAAACCTATCTTGAGAAAGGTGAGACATTTCCACCTACTCAACATGAAGGTAGCTATTATGTGGCTGAAATGACAAACGAAAAAAGTAGATAAAAAAAGAGTGAAAATTCACTCTTTTTTATTATTTTTTTTGTTGTTTTTAAACATTTTTTCAAAATCAAAAGTTTCGCCGTTGTGCTTGACGCCCAGCATTGTGTCCACGTTGACATTGTGAATGCTTTTGAAAATGTGATAATCCACTTCTGGAATTTTTTGTTTCAGTTCTTTTATCAAATTTTTGGTTTCAAGGCGTGCAGACGGAGAAATTTCGTCTTCAGCCAAATCACACTGCTCCGTAAAACGACACGCGCACTGCAAAAACTTTAGGTTGTTGTAATTTTTCCAAGCAATTATGTCATCTTCATGAACGCAAAAAAGCGGTCGAATAAGCTGCATCCCCTCAAAATTTTGAGAATAAAGCTTTGGCGGCATGGCTTGAAGCTGAGCGCCGTAGAGCATTCCCATAAGCGTCGTTTCGATGACATCATCAAAATGATGAGCGAGAGCAATTTTGTTGCAGCCACGCACTTTGGCTTCGTTGTAAAGATAACCTCGACGCATTCTTGCGCACAGATAACATGGCGATTTTTCGATGTTTGCCACGCTGTCAAAGATGTTTGTCTCAAAAATTTGAAGAGGAATTTCCAAAATTTTTGCATTTTCTTCGATTTGCTGGCGATTTTTTGGATTGTAACCTGGATCCATGCAAAGAAAAATCAAATCGAATTTTGTTTCGCTGAACTTTTGCAACATCTGCATAAGTTTTGCAAGCAGCATGCTGTCTTTTCCGCCAGAAACACAGACGGCAATTTTGTCGCCGTCTTCCACAAGGTTATATCTTTTGAGCGCCAAAATAAATCTCGACCAAATCGTTTTGCGAAATCTTTTGTTTATGCTTTGTTCAATTTTTTGTGCCGCCGAAAGTTCTTTCATGCGAATATAATATCATTATTTGCGACAAAAATCAAGTTTCAAAACGATTTTTCACAGGTCGTCGGCGTCTTGAACAGGTTTTTCAAAAGGGGCGGCTGGAGTGCCCGTATATGCCCCAAGTGGATCGTTTTTGCTTTGATATAAATTTTTACGTTTTTTCTTTTTCATAATTTTATTTTGCATAAAAACGACAAAAAAAATAGCAAAAATTGGCATTTTTTTAGATTTTTTCTCAATTTTTTGCTATTTTTTATATTTTTTTGCAAATTTTATATTTTAATGATCTCCGTCATTGATATACAAAATGCCCAGCGTGTTCTCTCCGCAGTGGCTGGAAATTGTCGCTCCCGCGCGAGTTTCGTAGATGGTTTTGAAGCCTTTCTCTTGCAGAGAACGCTTTGCCGCTTCCACCATTTCTGGCGTTGCTGTGGTGTAGGTCACAAAGCCAACGCTTAAGTCTGGATTGTCGAATTCTTCCAACGTGTCTTTGCAATAGTTTTCCACAACCTTGTCCATATTGCCACGATATTTTCTGTGAACTCCCATCTTGCCGTCTTTCAAAATGATTTGTGGTCTGATTTTCATCAAATTTGCGCCAAAATATGCCAGTGCCGAACATCTTCCGCCTTTATAAAGATATTCCAATTTTTTCACAACGAAACTAGCCTGAACGCTTGGCACCCTTGCGCTTGCCTTTTCATAAATTTCTTTGGCTTCCAAACCACTGTCGACTAATTTTTTAGCATAAATTGCAAGAAGAGCAATGCCAGTCGAGAGAGATTGCGTGTCAACAACATAAACGTTCTCGAGTTCTGCTGCTGCATCCTTGGCGTTTTGCGTTGAGCTTGTAATTTGCCCTGACAAACTGAAATGCACAATGGCATCACAACTTTTAAGGTTTTCTTTGAAAAAATCTGTATATCGCTGTTTGTTTATGGCAGAAGTTTTTGGCAAAATCTTCTTTTCATCCACAAACTTAAAAATTTCAGTCGCCTCAATTTCGCCGTCTTTAAAATCCTTGTCTCCCAAAAGGACCATATAAGGTATCGTTTTGATTTGATATTTTTCCAGCAATTCTTTTGGCAAGTCGATTGTGCTTTCTGCAGTTATCAAAGTTTTCATAAGCTCCTCCACACCAATTATTTTACAATATTTGAGAATAAATACAAAATAAAAAACTTAAAAAGATAGAGAATTTTAAAAAAAAATTTGACCTTAAAAACAAATAATGCTAAACTAAACAAAAAGGAGATAGGTTATGAGCAAAGCAAAAAAAGTCACTTCAATTGTTGTCGCTTCCATTTTTGCCGTTCTTGGAATTGCCATGATTTTGTGGTATTTTGGTGGAAGTTACGGAAGTTTTTACGCAAAAACCAACAAAGAATTTGAAATTGCAGGTTTAAACGATGGATTTATTCCGCAAGGCATAACTTTCGATGAACAAACCGAAACTTTTTTGACCAGCGGTTATATGAACGACGGCTCGGCGTCAAGAATTTATGTTGTCAACGCAAAAACTGGTGCAACAACAAAATTTTTCACTTTGAAAGACGGTGAAGCAAGTTACACAGGCCATGCTGGCGGAATTGCCACCGACGGAACAAGTGTTTGGGTCGCTGGAGAAGGAAAAGTTGTTCGCTTTGATTTTGCTCAGATTGAAACGGTTGAAAATGGTGGTTCAATTCAAATTGTTGACGCTTTTGAAAGCGGAAACGGTGCCGATTTTGTCACCGTTGAAGGAAACAACCTTTGGGTGGGAGAATTTCAACGTGACGGAAGTTATGACACCGACGAAACGCATTTTGTGGAAACTTCTGACGGAAAAACCAACAAGGCATTGAGTTTTTGCTATGAAATCGACAACGCTCAAACTTACGGCTTGACATCGACAACTCCAACAAAAGCTCTGTCGACACCGTCTTTGGTGCAAGGCATGGTTGTCAGCCAAGATAAAATCGTTTTGTCAACTTCTTATTCTCTGCCAGACTCACACATTTACACCTATAACAACATTTTAAACGGCGCAGCTGAAAAAACTTTTGATTTCAACGGCACTCCGATTGATTTGTATGTTTTGGATAGCGAAGATTTGACTGACGACTTGACTGCACCTTGCATGAGCGAAGAAATTGTTTTGGCTGACGGAAAAGTTTACATTTTGTTTGAAAGTGCCTGCCAAAAATATAACTTCGCAACAAGAGAACAACTTCGAAACGTCTATAGCTTTGTTTTGTGAGAAGGTTAAAACTCCAAAATCTTGACCACAATCACAGTCATGTCATCCACAGCGTAGCCATTGTTGCAAGCAAGCGCTCTTTCCAACAACTCATCCGCAAATTCTTGCGGATTTTTTGTTTTTATTGCCTTTATGCACTCGACAAGCTCTTCTTCTTTTCCAAAGCTGTCGCTAATTCCGTCAGAAACCAAAATCAAAAAGTCTTTTGCGCTGATAACATTTTTCTTGACAAGCGGTTTGGTCTCTTCCACAATGCCGATTGGAAGCGCTCCCGCTTCCACCGTCTGGCACTCGTTTTCGTTTAAGATATACGAATTTGGAGATGCCATTTTTATGAAGTCGACAAGTCCATTTTTCTCGTCCAAAATGGCAATGTCAAGAGCACTAAAAATTTCTTCTTTGTGCAAATTTAAAAGTTTGTTCACAGTCGACAAAATCAAGTCGTTGTCAAAGCCAGCTTTATAAAAATTTTCAATAAGGCTGATTGAAAGCTCACTTGTCTGCTCTGCCTTTTCGCCGCTGCCCATGCCGTCACTTATGGCAAACAAAATTTTGTCGCCGTCGAGTTTCACAACGCTGTAAGTGTCGCCGCTGACCTTGGAACCATTTTTTGTCTTTTGACTCACTCCAAAGAGGCAGTCATATTTTGGCGCGGTTTTCAAATTTACAACAGTATAGCCCGGTCTTGAGCATGAATAACTTTCAAAAACAGCCATCTTCGAGCCACAAACCTTGGAAACAACATCGGTTATTCTTGGCTTGGTGGCATCTTCGTTTCGAATGACAACTGAAGCCATTTGCGTCCACAAATCTTTTTCAAAAACGACAACATCAATGCAGATGATGTTGTAATAAGTCAGTTCGTCCAAAATTTTGTTTTCTCTGGTTGTATCAAATGAAACATTGCTTTCCACTTCTTTTGAAAGCGAGCCCATGATTTTGGAAACACCCAGAAGCTGTTCAGCAATGATAAGCTTGCTTGTGTCAACGTCATGCACCATGCTCATGTATTTTTTATATTGCCCAGTCAGCGTGTTGATAGACCCCAAAATCGAATTTGTTTGCTTGCACCTTGACGTCAAATAAGACGGAATGTCAAGAAGTGTTGCCTTTCCTTTTTCAAATGAAATTGTGATAAGTTCATCAAAAACCTGTTTTGTGTTTTCTGCAAAAGTTCGATGACAGTGGTTTCGCTCTGGACAAAAAGAACAAATCTTGTCGCTTATTTCTTGCTCTAAAAGTGTTTTAACTTCGTCTAGCGTCATGCCAGCTTTGAGCATATTGCGATAGATGATGTTCATATCGTTGAAAATCTCAGACAAATTGCCCAGCCTTTTATGCAAAATTTCACGATTGCGATTGACAACATTTTTCATTGCCAATCTGTCTTTTGACAAGTTGAACATGACAGAAATTTCGTTGCACCAATTTTTTGGAAGACAAACAAAGCCGAGCGACGATATCAACACTGGCAGAATTTCAATTATTCCAAACGATGTGTAAAGATTGAAATAAAAACCGATGAGAAGTTCGACGCAAATCAGTGCAATTATCATAAAAATTCGAAAACGTTTTTTGAAAAGCAGCACCGCCAGAGCCCAGATTATGAACGGCGCGACAAAAATCGGGTTGTTCGTGGCAATGAGCGAGCCAATTCCAGCGACCGAAGCGACCAGCATTGTCAGCAGCGGAGTGGAGCAAAATGCAAAAACAAGCAAGATGAAACTTACAAACAATTTTAAAAAGCTGAAATTTCCGATGGTCAAAACGGTTAATCCGCTGCAAATTGCGCCAATGATAGAAAAAAGCGAAACGATTTCTAGTGCAGTCAGCTTGTTTGTAAACCCGCGAATGATAACCGCTTCAAAAACAATTATGCAAGCATACATAAACAGCACGCCCACCAAAATGCTGACGCATGAAAGCACTGGAGAAAAGCCGTTTACAATGTCAAACACCAAATTTGCCGTTTGAGAAAGAATGGCAAAAATTGGAAACTCCCACCTTTTCATGTTTTTCTTGCAAAGCACGTGAATAAAATATGGAATAATCAGACAGAAAACGCACACCAACATGCAAATGGCAAATTCCAATGTCGGCTCAAACAAAACGCCAGCAAATATGTAAGCCGGAACCAGCAGCCAAACTTTTTGATTTGCCCAAGCGAGTGCGAAAAACATTCCAAAAGCAAAAGGAAAAATGACAAAATTTATGCTGGCATGAAAAAGCACATAAAAAATGCCAAAAAAGATGACAAATTGAAGAAAAAAAGCTAAATATTTGTTTATTTTGATGTTCATAAAACCCTCATAACGATTTTAGAACATCGAAAAAAAATCTCATTGCAAAAGAATGTCGGCTTTTGTCAGTTGTTGTCTTGTTTTGTTATTTAAAATATAAAAGCATTCCGCAAAGCAAATTGTAACAAAATTTTTGCCTATACTGTTCATCTATCAAAAGCTTTTCTTCTTCGGGGTTTGAAATAAAGCCGCATTCCACCAAAATGCTTGGAGTGTCTGTGCAGTTCAAAATGTAATAATCCCCCACTTGTGGCGTCAGTTTGGCATAGTCGATGTTTTTGTGGAGTGTTTCTTGCACGCTTTTTGCCAGTGACTGACCACTTTCAGAGCCATCGGCATAAAAAACCTGCGCCCCGCGCGCTGCGGACGACGCAAAACTGTTCATGTGAATGCTGACAACCAAATCTGGATTTGTTTTTTCAATGATAGAACGGCGCTTTTCCATTTCGCTGCGTTTTTTGTTGGAAGCGAACGGCGAATAAAGACCGTTCATATCGCTGCGCGTCAAAACAACTTTAAAACCATATTGCTCGCACAAATCTTTCAATGTCAAAGCGTATTGCAAATTCAAAAAACTTTCCGTCACTTCTTCGCCTTCCGCACCGCCGTCTTTTCCGCCATGCCCCGCGTCAATCACAATGGTGTGCACCGCCACAGGCTGAAATGTCGGCCTAATGGCAGTGAAATAAACCACCACTCCCGCCACACACAACAAAACACATAAACCGATTGCCACAGCCCGCTTTTTCAATGTCAAAAATTTCATATTTTATTTTATTAAGTAAAGAAATCATATATAACTAAACTAAAATATTTGTCACAAAACGTTGAAAACGCAAAATTTCAATGTTAATCTCTTTTTGTTTTAAGAGACGTAAAATAAAAGGAGAATAAAAATGATTAACAACGAACAATTAAATTCGCTTTTTTCTAATACAAAAAATACAACTGATTATGAAGAAGAAAAGCGAAAAAAGAAACAAAAACTTGTGAGAAATGAGTTTGAAAAAAGTGGAAAATATGGAATGCCACTAATCAAGAAACAGAATATTGACTTAGATAAAATAGAATTATTAAGCTATTTAAAAACAAAAAATGATGATGAAGAAAACAAAAATAAAACAATTCACTTCTTCACTTATGATTGGAATTTTGAAGCAGTCTATGAAAAACCTGAACAATCACTTGAAAAACTAGACCAATACTATGCTTTACTTACTCCTGAATTTAGCACATATAAAGATATGCCACTTGCCAGACAAATTGATAGCATTTTCAAAAATCGTTGGTGTGGTGCTTTTTGGCAAAAACAAGGTATGCTTGTCATTCCAACAATCTCGTGGGGCTCATATGATTGCTTTGATTTCTTTTGCGATGGCGTCGAAGAAGGCTCAGTAGTTGCAGTTTCAACCTACACAAGAGAAGATAATAAAAAGGGCTTTATGGAAGGCTATAAAATTATGATGGAAAGAATTAAGCCAAGTGCAATTATTTGCTATGGGACTCCTTTTGAAGAAATGACAGGAAATATTAAAGCAATCGACCCATATAACCGAGAAGAACTTATCAAAAAAATTGGACTAAGTGAGTTTACTAGAAAATATTTTGCTGGCGAACTTTATCCAGAAATATAGGAGCGAATTATGGAAGATTTAAAACTAACTATAAATATGCTCCCAAAAGGTGCTTGGAGCAACGATTTTAGCAAAACGCTATCTAAAAAAGATTGGGACAAACTCCGCAATTTTGCGCTTAAAAGAGCAAATGGAAAATGTGAAATATGCGGTTATGAAACAAGCGACCTTGATGTTCACGAAGAGTGGGATTTTAATATAGAAAAGAAAACACAAACGTTAAAACAAATTATTGCGATTTGTTCAAAGTGCCACGGAGTTAAACATTTCAAAAACTCTGTTAGACTTGGCTATGGCGAAGAAGCACAAGAGCATTTTATGAACGTTAACAATGCTTCGGAAATGGAATTTGCAAGTCATCTCAACAAGTCATTGCTTGAATATAATGAAAGAAATTCAGTTTATCGTTGGAAGATAGTCGCAGATTTAGAAAAATTTGGCGGAAGCGGAATTGAAATAAAACAAAACAACATTCCCCTAATAAAAAATCCGTATGAAAATGTGGAGTGGAGTGATTATGATTATTTAAAAACAGAAAGTAGTAAACTATTCTTGATAATAAACAATGAATTATATTATTCAGCACCTATCGTTTTTTCCATCAATGTTAATAACTATCTGGGGAAAATAAATGTTATTTGTGATAATGTCAACAAAATAGAATGGTATTTAGATGCTATAAAAATTAAAACTAAATATAATGTAGTAGGGCTTTTTACAACCGAACTAAAAGTAAAAAACTTAATTGGCAAGAATTTAAAATTCAAACTTATTGGTATAGGTGGAGAAACAATCTCAAAAAACTTTGAAATTTTAAATCAGGAGGTGCTATAATGGGTATGTGTAAACCAAGTGGTGGAATTAAAACAACTGAAGGTCGATTAGGTAGTTTACCAAGAAAGGATACCCCAAACACACGAACAGACTTATATAATGAAAAAGGTGAATTAATACAAAGAAGATGGTATGGTCCTGACGGTTGGGCTATTCATAATAGAGACTATAATCATGGTTATCCTCGCCCGCATGACCATTATTGGTATTGGGATGATGTTAAAGGTCTTCAAAGAAGTAAAGAGCATTCAGCGATAGATAATAATTTTTGTTAAAGGAGAAAAAATGGAAAAAACTAAAAGAATAGTAAAATGTGATGTTTGCAAGAACATGATTGAAATAGATCAATATGGGAATAGTAATGCTTGCCCAAATTGCGGTTGGCTACAATCAGAAGAAGCATATCGACACCCTGATGTTGCTGGAATACGAAACATTCCATCTTTAAATAATGCCATAAAACAATATAACAATGGAAAGTCTGCTACATTAGCAAATTTCAATGATTTTATTGAAACATATAACCATTATGGAGAAGTCGAGTTTACCTTAAATAACACAAGGTATGGCGTTTTATATGATGATGATAATAAAAAAATAGCGTTATTAAATATACAAACAAATGAAAAACAATTATTCAATGATATATATGATTTTGAACAAAATGCAAAAATAAATGGAAAACTATTAAAAGACTTATGGGATAATGTAACTTTAACTGATTTTTTGCAAGAAACTTAATATATAAAAGGTGTCAATAAAAGACACCTTTTTCTATGCAATTAAATTCTTTTTATTAACCTTATTTGGCAAAAATTCAAACTTATTGGCATAGGCGGAGAAACAATCTCAAAAAGCTTTGAAATTTTGCCACAGGAGGTGCTATAATGGGTATGTGTAAACCAAGTGGCGGAATATATACTCAAACCGGAAGAGTTGGCTCTTTACCAAGAATATGGCTGCCAAATACAAGAATAGATTTATATGACGAAAATGGAAACCGTCTACAACAGGGTTGGTATGGACCAGATGGTAGGATAATTTGGTATCGTGACTGGTCGCATGGGGGTGGAGAACATGAATGGCCACACGATCATTACGTTAATTGGGAAGATAATAAAAATCCTAGACCGCCTTATACTGGGCCTAATGGAGAAAAATTTAATTCAAGCTACTGCTAAAAGGAGAAAGTATATGAATAATGAAAAAAAATATAGTAAAAAGTGTGAGGTATGCAAAAAAACAATAGATATTGACATTTATAAACAAGGGAAATGTCCTTACTGCGGTTGGTGGAATTGCTTCTTGAATGAAGAAAACCCAGACATTATTGCAATGCCTAATCTAATTTCACTAAATAAAGCAAAACAATTATACAAAGAAAAAAAACCTTTTGAGCCTAATCTAGACGAATTTATGGAAGCATTGCACAGTTATAGCGAAATGCAATTTGAATATAATGGTGTTTATTATGCTGTTGAACTTTTTTTTAATGACAAAAGTGAACCCAAAATTGGTCTTTATAATTCTCAAACCAAAGAAACAATCTTTTTCAACGATGATGAAGATTTTAAAAACAATGCCAAAGTCGAAGGTAGACTTTTAAAAAACATATGGGATGAAACAAATGAAAAAGATTGGCTACAATAAAAGAACACAAGTGGAAGAAAATAAAAGATTTGTTAAATGTGATGTTTGTAAGAATATGATTGAAATAGATCAATATGGGTTAATTAGAAACACTACACCATTTGGAGGTTGGATTAAATGAAAGAAAATGACATTGTTACTTTGATAAATCTTAAAAAAGATTATGAAAATAAAAATTTATACTTAAATGCGAACGGAGTGGTTTTAAAAGTTTTGCCTTTTGAAAAGCTGCAAGTTCTTTTTTTGAACGACCGTATAATCGGAGATTATGCTGTGGTCGTGGTAGACAATGTTGATGTTAAAAGCCAAAATGCCAAGCTGCCGCTAAATTTTGTTAAGGAATTACAAACCTCAAACAAACTTTCAGTAGAAAATATCACAAAAAAGCAAAAATTTGAAAAATTACCATTTAAAGAATGCGACAAAGTCGAATTGATTGTGGAAGATGAAAAATATTCAAAATTTGGATTGCACAAAGGCGCAATTGGTTATGTTGCCATTGATTATGCAGTTTCAAATTCAATTCTTGTTGACTTTTCAAAAACAAATGACTCTGAGGAAATTTTTGATAGCTGCATTTCAGTAAATTTAAACGATTTAAAAGTGATAAATTAAAGTCTTGCAATTGTTAGAACGGTGTGTTATCATTTTTGCATGAAAATTTTGAGTGAATTGAACAATTTCAACGCTGGGAAATGGCTGTCTTTTCCAACCGTTTCCACTTTTTCAGACGTTGACAAAGAAAAAGAGTGTTTAAAAGTTGTAAAGTTGTTTGAAAACACTGCAATCTGTTTAAACAAACCCGACACCGCAATGAAATTATTGAAAAAGTCAACCTTGATAGTGTTTGTCGACAACGCTGGCAAGCCACAAATTGTTGGTGACATAAGTTGTGGCTATCTAGAACATTTTAGAGGAACAGTCGACGGCGTGGAACAAAACATATCGTCTGAATTTTTGCCTGTTGCAAACGAATTTTTAAATAACAATCTAGAATTAATTCACGCCAAATCGTGGTTATATCAAATCAATTGGATAGACAGGCTTAAGAATTATGTGAAACTATTCAACGAAAAAAGATATAAAGAAATTGATGTTGAATGTCTAATCAATGATTTGGCATACAATGGTTATTCTTTGCATTACAAAGATTGCTCAACCAAAGAGAGATTATATTATCCACTTATCAAGCGCGAATTAATCCACCAACCTATGCTCAAACCCTTGATTGCAAAACATCTTCACTGCAAAACGGAAGAAATTTTTATTGGAAAATATCAGGGAAACGGGAAAGGCATAAAATACATAATTGGCGACTGTCTTTCAAATTTTATTGTTAAAAACAGTTGTTTGAAAAAGGTTTTTGGTTCGATAAAAATAAAATCATATCAAGGCGAATTCGATGTGTTAAAATTGTCAGCCACAATGGACACAGAAATTTTTTTTCAAAATGGTTTTAATTCAGATTTTCTTTCATTGTCAAAGTGTCAAGCAATGAAAAGTGAGCAAAACCTTTTGACGGCGAAGCCAAAGCAGTGATGCAAGTTTTGGAGTTTTACGGCTATCCAAAAGAAGATTTGCCGGACCTTTTCTATCAAAATCCGAATATTATGGTCATGGACGAAAAAGTTTTGGCAGGCGAACTTGACAAAATTGTTCTGCAGAAAGAAAATATCGAAGAATTTTTAAAAAGCAATCCGTTTGCAATTTAACATGAGCATATCGCCTGATATGCTTTTTTGTTTTGACGAAATCGCTTGACTTTTGAAAATTTATGTTGTTTAATTTTTATATGAAAAAATTGGCGTTTTTGTTGATTATTTTTCCATTTTTGCTTCCATTTTTCAATTTTTCGGTCACTTTTGCTGAAAACGAGACAAAAAATTATGTCGTCACCGCAAATAGCGCCGTCCTTTTTTCTGAACCAGATTTTTCTTCGGAAAAGCTCAACACGCTTTCACACAACACAGTCGTTTCAATTGAAATGGAAGCTGAAAGCGCCAAAGCCTATGCGTTTGAAAACTATGTTTTTTTCAAGGTTTTGAATTTTGAAGGTGTTGACGGCTTTGTTTTGGCAGATTTGGTGGTGGCAGACAGTTCTCAAATTGAAGATATTCCAAATTTCAACGCCTCAACAAACGCACGCTGCCAAGTTTTCGTGGATGGCGAAGATGATATCTTTTTGGAAAAAGGTCAACGTATTTTTCTCTATCAAGGTTATGACAAAAACCTAGCACAAACCGCAATCGCCTTTGTCTACGACGGACAAGTTTTATATGGTCACATAGACACTGAGTTTGTTGCGCCTGATGGAATTAACCCTGCAATCATTACCTCGGTCGTTGTGATCATTGCACTTTTGGGCATCATTTTTGCTTGGCTTTTTATGAAAAAAGTCAAAGTTAAATCAAAAAAATGACATAAAGCATTGAAAAAACTCCTTTTTGAAAATAAAATATTTCCAAAAGGAGTTTTATTATGGACAAAATTGAAAACTTGGAATTGGAAGTTGAAGAACTGAAAAAACAAATGACTTATCTTATTAAAAACTCTTCTGAAAGCGGTTCTGAACCAGAAAATCCTGGAGAAGGTTCTGGCGAAAACACCGGTTCTTCAACTGGCGATTGGGTGACGATTTATGATATGTCAAGCACAGATGCAGCAATAAATGGTGGATTCACCTCAGGAATTATTGCAAATGCCGGATTGATTACCACTCTTGCCGACCTTAATCCATATTCTTTCATAAAAGTTTATTACCACACCGACAACATTGAATTGGTTCAAATCTTCGAACTTACCGAAGTTACAATAATCATTCGCACAGGTTATTCTTTATGTTGCATGAACAGAGATGTCACAGGTTTGATAGGGCAATCGATTATCCTTGAAGCCGATGAAAATGGTGCTAAAAGATTGAGAATAGGCATTGGTAGATTTATATCCTTTGCAGGAAACAGAGTAAGTTCATCACTTCTTACCAGCGGAACTTATCCTGACAATTTTTACATTGCCAAAATTTTGGCTAAATGATCATTTCAAAAGAGTGCGACTTTTCAAAAAGTCGCTTATTTTTTTCTCGTAAAGCACCCCCGCCACAGAATAAGCCAAGGCATGCCCAGCGTCTTCCACAATCATCTTGTCTCTCAAGTTTTCTGGCGTCGCGCCATATAAAACAAACAAATTTTCAACTGGCACAAAATCATCTGCGCTGCCATGGAAATAAAGAATGGGAATTTTTGTCATTTTGACCTGTTTTGTGGCGTCGATTTCTTTGATGTCAAAACCATGAACGCGTTTCGCAAAGCTATAGAGCAATTTTTTTAAACCTTTCAGAAAAATTGAATTTCTTACCACGTGCATGATTTGTTTGTCAGCATTCGCAAAGGCACAATCTGAAATTATGGCAACAACATTCTGCGGCAATTTTTCTCCGGCCGCGGAGCAGACAGCAGTTCCGCCCATCGACAAGCCAAACAACACAATTTTGTTTTCAGGTTGTTTTTTGTTTAAAAACTCAACCCAAGAAAGAATGTCCTTTCTGTCAAGCCAGCCA
>ERZ780218.669-NODE-669-length-28878-cov-5.666135_pt1 | contig 28878 bp, 34 predicted proteins | sample MGYA00510975_ERZ780218 | MGnify/ENA primary metagenome ERZ780218 (study PRJEB29588, sample SAMEA2152063) | human gut metagenome | biome: human gut; feature: human-associated habitat; material: faeces | place: Denmark | collected 2008/2010 ... | reverse complement strand
TTGTTGATACACTGCCTGTCAAAAAGTCGAGTTAATTAAAGGATGAAATACTAGTGTAATTTTTTGAAATGCAGATATTTGCAAAATGCTATCATTACTGCCTCCCCTCTGATATTTCATTCTACTTTCCGCATACATATTACAGCACAAATTAATAAATGTCCACACAAATATATCGACAAATTCTGTCAGCAAAGGACCTGACATCAGTTCAGGCTCCTTTGCTGCGCACTACTCAATTATCCCCAACCAATACTATTTCACTATTCTCCAATCCATCTGTTTACCTTCTGAATAATTTCTTCCCTTCTCTCAAAATGCAGATAATGTCCGCCGTCCAGCTTCATTACCTCGCTGCTCCCGGTTTCCGTAATAACATCCTCATGTAATTTTTCCCACGCTTCCATAACTTCACAATTATCACTGGAAACAAACTGTAGTACAGGAATGCTTTCCGGAAACTTCATTTCCCTTACAACTTCCAGATTTTCTTCCATATGTTCTAACTCATTCATCATATCTTTACCATATGCATAGTCCATGGACAGTATCCGGTAAACTTCCAATTCACTTTCCGAATATGGATAAGTAAGATCAGCATAAATCGCATTTTCCGAATGCTCCACAGACTGTAACCGGGTAACCCCAAATATGTTTTTTGCTTTCTCCATGTATGCTAAGAGTTTATTTAATGTCACAGTACTTATAGGAAATGGTTCATTCTCATCTTGTTTTGGTACAGACGGATCTATCCCAATAAAGCCCTGCACTTCCCGCGGATATGCATTGGCCCAGTATAAAGAATATAGGCCGGAAATAGAGTGTGCCATTAAATAATATTGCTCACACCCAAGTTGTTCCGTACATTCATGCAGTTCTTCTACTATGGTATCAATATCTCTTTCCGTCCCCATTTCATCCGACAATCCATATCCAAACGGCTCTATTGTAATAACCCTATATTTTTCTGATAACTGCTCTGCCAATGGTAAAAACTCCAATATAGGGGAAGGGCTGCCCCATCCCGGCAATAAGATGATTGTTGTATTATTCTCTTCCCCCTTTATATCTACAGCCATACTTTTTCCTGCCACTTCTACGGATTGTCCGTATGCATCATTCACTTTGCCCGCTTCATTTCTCTTGCAGGCATAATTCCATACCGACATTGCTGCCAAAACAAGTATGAGCGCCAGCAATATCCATTTTATAACTTTAAAAATTCTTTTCCTCATAAAACCCTCCATCACGAATAAAATATACCTATTTTAAAAACTGATTGTACCGCCAGTAATCTGAAGCGTACCAGAGGACTGGTTCGTTACATAGAATCTGTAATACCCCGTAGACGGAACCGTAAATGAGGTACTATGAGAAGTGCCGGCCCCGCTATAGGTTCTGGTTTTAGTACCACTATTATTGATATATCCCATCTGTACGGAGCCGGAGCTGCTTAATTTAACAGTAAAACTAACCGTTGTTCCACTCAAAACATAGAACATGCTCCCACTGCTATCCAAAAATGATATTGTCTTCCCACTTCCTATGCTTGTCTGCGGTACTCCCATTCTGCTGCCTTGCTGTACACCTTCTTCCATCCAGACAGTTTCTAATATCGGCATTGATCTCTTATACGAATCTGCCTCAGATGCCTCCACCCGATTTGACATTGACATACAAATTATCATTGCTGCAATAACCATCATTTTCAACTTTTTCATCTCCTGCTTACTCCTCCTGTATCTTCTTTTCTTGTATGGAACCATTTGTTATAATAATTCTATCACTGGATGCATTCCGCACACAGAGATAGTAATGTCCTTCCTCTTCAAACATAAGCTGTATATTGTTACTTATACTATCTGTCACTTGACACCATTGCACTTTCCCGTCATATATATACCCCACTTCCAAGGTTCCCGCCTTGTTCGAGCCAGTCTCTTCCACTCTCTCCTGTTGAAAATCCAGTTGCAATACAGTATCGGTGCCTACATACCACCCGGCATTAGCACCATTAGCAAAAATCAGCATCGCTCCATTATCAACATAGCACTTCGGCAGTTTGTTCTCTTCATCGGTAACTACCTCTGCTATATACTTTGCGATAGGAACATCATTTTCATAGAGATATTTTTCTGAAATCAAATCCGATTGTATGTTAAACTCTGTCTCATAATCATATATATCCTCTTCATCTACCTTAATTCCTATCTGTGGCTGCAGAATATCCTCCTGGTTTGTCCCTATCACACCAGCAGATCGAAGTAAAGTTTTGGCTCCTATTGAGATAACGCTTAATCCTAATACGGCTATCAACGCAACTGCGCCTTGTTCTCTTATTCGTTTTCTTTGTGATCTATAAATCCGTTGAAAAACAATTTCTTTAACCCGCCTACTGTCAACCACATTATTACAATTACATTCCATTTCAACTACTTCTGCAGCATTGTCAAGCATATCACTTATTCTAATTTTCATTGATCCCATAACCCTCTTTAATTAGTATTGTTTTTAATAATTCTCTCCCTCTCCGCATCCTAGTTTTTACGGTCTGCGGGTTCATCCTAAATTCCCGGGCAATCTCGTCCACTTTTTTATACTGATAGTAATAGGCCACAAAAATTTTCCAGTCTAATGGTTTTAACTGTTGTAATGTTTTTTTTATTATCCTTTGTTGCTCTTTTTGGAGAATTATTTGCTCCATACTGTTATCAATTATTAAAATGTCATCAGATAAGTGTAAGTCTTGTCCATGAATCGACCGTAATCGATCTTTTGCTTTGTTTCTGGCAATAACTGCTATGTACGCTTTTATACTACTATATTTTTCGTAATCTATCCTTTCTGCAGTTTCCCACAATGCAATAAATGTATCCGCAACCACCTCCTCCATATCTTCTTTTGTTCCTTTTTTGCTCAATAGGCTTCCGACTATGGTTGTAACATATGCATTATACATTTTAATTATTTCCTCTAATGCTTTTTCGTCTTTATTGCATAATTTCTTTAGTATCCTCTTTTCATCCATTCATCCAAATCCTATCCGCCCATTTTACATCAATACGAAAGAAAGTAGGATTAGGTTTCATTTTTATAAGTTCTTCTCATTTTGATTAGAAAAGGTACCAGAATTCACTTTCTGGCACCTCAATTCGTCCCTTTTATTATCATTTAGCAATGAATATATTTCGCAATATATTTATCTCTTATATAGTTTTTCAAGCACTCAACATAAGTCAACCCAAACACTATATATATTTCTCTACATCCACTCCGAATCTTATCAAAAACACATAATTGTTTTCCTTTCATGTCCGTAAATCGTTCAAATTATGCCCTCCAATTTTATCTGCTCAAGGAAACAAAAAATTAAGGATGGACACAACGTTCCATCCCTATACTCCAAAAGTTTTCAGCAAATAATTATCGCCATTCTACTATTTACGCAGCGTTATCCATTACCTCATTCTGCTCCATCAAATCTTCTTCCAGCAGATCCGCCAGTAGTTTTCCGCCAAACAAACCACCATGCACAATTACTTTGTTTTCCCGCATCTCCTTCAGCTCCTTTATCCGGATTTTCTTACTCTGATCCGCAAGGTTCCAATCGTCCTCGGTCATACGTTTTCGGATTACTTTCTGCCACCTCCGCAAAAATGATTCTGCCTGCTCGATGTCGTCAAGCTGGCGGTTGTACTTCGTCCTCTTCTGCCGAATTGTTCCTCCCGGTTCAACCTCCAGCGTGTAGTATGGAGTTTCTATATTTTCCGTTTTCCGCAAAAACAAAATGAAGGATTCTCTCTTTGCAATCCTTTCAAAATAATGCTCTCCCTTATCAACACAGTGATGCAATGCGTTCCCTTCATGCAGGATATCTTCTACTTTCCCCGGCGCAATAATCGAATATCCTCCTTCCTGATAGTCATATTTTTCCTTTTCTTCCAAAAGAACCTGATCAATGCCCTCATATGCAGCAAGAATTTCCTTCGCTTTCATAGCCGCATTCATCTCTTCAATTAGCTGCACCATCTCCTGATGCCTCTGGTTTAAGCGTGAAGCACGGTAAATAATCGCATCATTTACATCCATATTTGCTCTTGTAGCCATAGATAGATAATCCTTCCACGTTCTCAAAATACTACTCAGGCTTTCTCCACTGAGTCTCTGCTGCTTCAGCAGATAATTTTTAATTTGAAGCGGACTCATCCGGTCTAAAATGAATTCAAACTGCTCTGCCGTAAAATTATTCTTCACAAACCAAATGATTTCTTTATCGGCTATATTTTTTTCATATTTTTTCTCATATTGCAGCCATTTTAAATATCGAACACCACCCTCTACTTTTCGCAAGCGTTGCAAACGATTCCTGTCAATTTTCAATACTTTTGAAAGTTTACCAGAAGAATAGTTTTCTAAACTCCCCTTTCCTTCTAATAATTCGTCAGCAAGCACAAACAGTTCCGCTTTCACAATCTGCTCTAAAATTGGTTTTTTACTTAGCGAAGCAAGAAATGACTCTGGGTCCATAACTTTCTTCCAGCGTATCATTTTTACCAGCCCTCTGTGCCTAAGTTCTTTTTTTTCTAAATCCGGAAGTGTCCTGCGATATACTTCTCCTTTGTACCAGTTGTAATTTGTTCCGGCATATACACCCCCTCTTATCCAACGATATTCTCTTTGTTTATAGTATCCATAATAGAAGGCTTTTCCTCTCCACTTAGAATCAAAAAATGTCCTTCTCACTTCATAACAACTGATTTGAGGAGTTTTATATCCACTCTTCCGGTAAATACTTCTTGCCACAAACTGCCGTACAACAATCCCAAATTCGCACCTCTGTATTAGATAAACATCCTCACACGCTGTCTGCAGACGTCCAAATTTTCCTATCGATTTATAAGTTACCGGATGCCTGCACCTGCTGCAGTACCCAGTTTTACCATATCGTGGATTCTTAATCGGAACCATTTTCCGGCAATGACTGCAGTATCCTTCCTTTGCACCGCCCCGCTTATACTCATAGAACATAAAATGCTGCGATATCCCTGTTTTTGCCACCCAATGCTCCCAGTCTTTTGGAAGTTCCGGTACCTGCTCCATCATTTTATCCCATGCATCGGTTTCTTTCTTATCTCTCCGAATAAGCTGCCGCTTTCTAACCGCATACTGATATTTTTGCAAATCATAATACTCGCCAGTTCCTTCTCCCAGGTAATTTTTCATAATCTCTGAATCTTGCCCGGAGATGTACCTATTCGATCTATAGTAATCCGGCCAGTCTAAATTACACAGCATAGAGTCTCTCCAGCGATTAGACCTCATGTCAAAAGTGATAAATTCATCCGCCTCTTTATCTATAAACAACAGATATGCCGGCAGTTTCCTGCCGGCACGTATCTGATCTACGAAAAAAATACTCGCTTTTAAAATATTTTTTTCTACCTGTAACCGAAAATATATTCCGTATTGATACGTAACCCAATTACTCCAAGGGCTTTGATTTTTTTTCGGAATATCTTTTTCTGCAATTGCTAACATCTCATCTGTAAGCTTAGGTATCTCTAATTCTAACAGCTGCTTCTTTTTCATATCATGCACACTTTCCTTTCTCCTCACAGTATACATCGTACCATGTATCCGGCATGTACTTTTCCCCATCAATCGTGAACAAAGCTACTTCCGAGATATTCTGGCTTTCTTTCTCTTCTTTTAATATCGCCAAATGGGAACCGATAACACCGCAAGCTTTCGGTGACTTTCCACGGACAACCACAAATCCATTTTCCGCTTTTCCCTCTTCCTTTTTTACATAGCTGTTCCATTTCCGCTTCGGATATTTGACCATATATACAATTCCCTTTAGAAGAAGTTCCTGCATACTTAATTTTTTTATCAGTGTCATTTCCGTACAGGAAATCTTGCTGTCCCAGGCGTCTTCGTCCATATCTCCGGATGCCTCAACCTCATAATATACCGAATGTTTCCAATTATTATAATAGTTTAAGCAGTCCAGCGGATTCTCCGCACAATGAAAACCATTTTGTGCGCAATTTGCCTGTTCAGTCCGGTTAATTTCATTTTCACGGAATTGAAATCCCCGGCAGGTAAGGTCTGCATTAAAGCCTTTAAATGCGATCATGCTCTCTTCTCCTTTTTCTTTATAAAACGAAACCTTTTTCCTATGCAAATGGATATCTTAGGATGCATCCTGGAGCAGATCGAACATGGTCATCTGCCCGTCTGATGGAGTCTTTTTCTTTTCCTCTGTTTTCTCTTTTACTTCCGTTTCTCCACCTTTTGCAGTTTTCTTCGCTTTTCCAGAAGATGTCTTTTTAACACTGGATTTATTAGGCGCAATTTTCTTGATTCCTTCCGCTCTTTCCCATCCTTCCTTGATCTTCTGATTTGCTTCTTCTGTTTTCTTCGCCTCTTCTTTGGCATCATCCCGGACATAATATTCTTCCGCCCATTGGAAAACCAGAGTTTCAGTAACCGCCATACCTGTATTCTGCGGTACACGCTCCAGTCCTTTCTTTTTTGCCTGCTCTCCTGCCATCTCAAATGCTTTCCCCATGATAAAATCCATGCATTTCTGTAATGACTTGTGCTTTAAAAGGATATTCTTTCCAAAATCATCCTCATCACATTTTCGCATCACATGCATTGCGATAATATCAGCAAAACACTTGTCTTTTAGAGCCAGCATCTCCACTCTCAGTTTTTCCTGCGGTCTGGAATACTCCCGGTCCTCAATCTTAATTTCTGCCAGCCGGTACCTCTTTCCAGTGATAAAATCCTCCGTATCCTGATGTGGTATCAGCCATTTTTTTGCCAGTTTCCTCAGTTCATCCATTTCCCCTTCTGTTCTCAAATGAAGAGCCACCGCATTTAATTCTTCTGTGTTTTTTACCACTTTTTCAAACATATCTGTACCTCCAGTTTAAGCAGAAGGGAGAGCAGCAAGCCCTCCCATTTCTTTGTTTCTTACGCAGCATCTTTTTCTTCACTCTGACGCATTGCCTCTTCCATTTCCTTTTCTACTTCCCTCGCAAGCTTTCTTCTTTCTGTCGCATCCGAATCGATCAGACAAACCAGCTCTGCAATTATGCGGCCGCACCACTTATTTTTATCCCATTTATCATAGATCTCATAAGTCCTGTCCACGAACTGCTCACATTCTTCATCTTCCAGCTCCCTGCCGCGGTATTCTTTATATAAGTCATAGGTTTCCTTCATTACCTTTGGCACCGGTATCTTCACAGCTTCATCCATATTGGAAAGCAATCCCATCAACATAGGATGATTTTCATATTTCTCACACAATGGACGAATCCCTATCTGCTTTTTTCCCAGATACAACGCCAGAAAATCGTTGAATATTCCTGAAATTAATTTCTGATCTACCATTCGTTTCCTCCTTTTCTTCATCTAAGATGCAAAATCATAAATCGTCATCTGTCCTTTGAGCTGCCAGTCTTCCTTACTGCCATTATCTGCAGATTCTGATCTTACCGATTTTACATTTCTTTTCGTTAATGGAATCCTTCTTATTTCTTTCGCAGTTTCAGATATCTGCTTCGAAAACTGTCCTTCGGTTCCATATTCCCGCATAACGACCAGATTATCCTCTTCAACCGCCCGGATCAGATTCCGGACTTTTCCAAGTATTATCGTAATCTGCGTCTTATCCTTCTGCTGATTTGTAAGGTCAGGCTCCATCCGGCACAGAAACTGATATTCTTCATCCTGAAGATAGCCCTGCTTTGCCCGTTCTGCCTGTTCTCTTATTTCTCCCTCATTTGCCATATAACTGCGGGGAACCTCGTCTGGTAAACTCAAACCGTCACTGACTCCAAAATGCTCCAGTATTTGTTTCGTCTGAATCATTTCCTGCCGGATGGAATCCAGTTATAAACCGATAAAAAATCGCGCATAGACAATCGGTTTTATTTCCAGAATTTGTACATTGAAAATCTTCCGATATGGTTTCTCCCGGTTCAGGTCATTTACCCAGTCCATAAGAGCCATCTCCACTTCCATCATAATATCCTCGTGTTCCACTCTTAAAAACATATACTTCCTGCCTACCCGGTAATTTCTCCGTACAGTCAGGTAAGAATAGGTCACCTCATAAACCGGAATCCGGATCTCTGAATTTAAGAACTGTGCAGGATGCAGCTTTTTAAAATAATCGCGGTAAAATTCTGTTTCGGGAAGAGTTCCTCCAATCGCCACCTCATCAAAATGCGCCATATCCGCAAACTTATGCAGATGCATCCCATTTCCTCCTTATTGGTTAAGTCTGTTTTTCTTTGTTTCATTCTCATTCTGCTCCAGTGGAGTACAGGTTGAGCCAATCTGCTGCATCAGCTCCGCAAACTGACAGATATGGAAAAGCCTCTCATTAATTTCTACATGGTAATCATCAATATAACGGCATCTCGCTTCCTCTTTTTTACCATTTGCATCCTCGATCACGATTTTTTCGCCATCCGGGATGCAGAACAGTTCCTCATAATGGGGCGTGATAAAACGGATTCCCTTTGCCGCATTCTTTATATGCCGGTCAAGCCATTCTGCTATATAGCAGTAGCAATAGAGACAGTAGTCTCCCTTATTCGTATTACAACGCAGCAGATAAGCATACTTGTCTGTGCTTACCCGGAAACCATATTCCGTACAGTAATTTCCCTCATGAGCGCTGTCCGGGTAACGGCCAACATATTTTCTCATAGAAAAACGGTTTTTCAAAAGTCCATATTCCTCAGAACGGAGCGTATTTATCACTTCATCAAACTCTCGTTTGAATTCCTCCGTTTTTAAGTCCGTTCTCTGACCAAACCATCTGCTGTCAAAAATATCCCCTTCACCGTCAAAATAGCCCCGGAGATGTCCGATATTTCCCGTCTGTCCGGCTATCTGCTGGCTTTCAGTATAGACATATTTCCATTCTTCCCGTGTTAAAGCTCGTATTTTCATATTCGTATTCCTCCTTTTGCTGTTGGCAGGAAGTTTTCCCACCGGCTATGTTATAATTATTTTTCATATACAGATCCATCATCATATACGCGAAAACGCAAATAATCGCCTCCGTTATATCCAACGACTTCCACATAATCAGGAGTCACATCAACGCGAATGACGTATTCAATACTTCTATCTTCCAAAAGAATGTCCTGTGCTCTCTGTACCCTCTCTGCTCTACTCATAATAATCTCCTTCTTAATCTGTTTTTTATTTACCACATTTTCCATAATCCGCTCCAGATTGAATAAATAAAACAACTACTGAGCAGACTCATTTACAATCCACTTCCAGTTGTCATTCTCCTTGTCCCATCTCTCCAGTTTTACGGCTTTTAATAATCTTAACCCCTAAGTGATAACGTGCTTCTTTTCTCATATGATTTCCTCACTTTTCCTTTCTGTTTTTTTCTTCTATTTTTTTGATCCGTCTTCGGACCGTAGACGGATAGCATCCGAACGCGTCAGCGATTGCGTCAAATGTATATCCTTCCTGCAAGAATTCCTTCATCAGATATCCCGTCTGCTCTTTTTCCTGCTTCGCCACCTCCGGTAATTTGACTTTCTTTTTTAAGATTTTCTGGCAAAGCGGATGGTTGGGACCGTACTTATACATTTTCTGTGCTTCCGCTGCATCCAGATCACACAGAATTGCAATCAGCAGACAGTAGTATCCCTCGTATTCGTCTTTGCTCACATAATCATCCCCCTTTACACCTGATACTTCAGCCGGTAGTATCCACGCCTGTTCGTCTGGAACGCAGTTTTATGCTCATAAATACACGCACGGATCCGGTCCCGGTAATACTGATTCTTCTTTGCCTTTGGATGCCCCTCCAGTGCCTCGTAGAGTTCATTTAAGGTTGCCGTTCCTCCCTGGCTTTCCATTACTGCACGAATCAGGTCAAACCACGTAAGTGAGGACGAATCATCCTGCAGAAGATGAAAAGTACCATTTCTCCGATAGGAAAAGGGAATGATCAGGCAGTCTTCCTTCTGAAACAACAGCAGATGCTCCGTAACAATCGGAATAAACGGCCTCTGGCTGCTGTATGTTCTTCCACTGGACGCACAATTGAACTGCCCTTTCACAATCCATGATTTCATTTTTCCAATCGTCATCATATCGTCTGCAATGGAGTGAAATTCTCCCTTCTGCCGGATATCCCCGACAAGTACAGCCAAGAATCCCTGCCGCCGCAGGCTGAAAAACAGTTTTCTTATTACAAGGTTCAGTTTTTCAATAAATTCCTGATATGTTTCACACCGGCTCAGATCATCCGGATGCGGTTTTCCCCACATATTTCCCGAATACCGGATAATAGAATGATACGGAGGATGCAGAAACACCAAATCTGCATTGTCCTCTACTTCATCCCTTAATGCATTCCATCCGCCAACTCCGTGTTCAAGCTGGGGATTTAAGTCATACTGGACAGCCTGTATTCCCATCTGCCGGGCAACATCTCCACTGGTTCCCGAACCACACATAGGATCTAAAAGCAGAAATTCTTCTTTCTTCCGAAAGGTCAGGCATTGCTGTACATAACTAACGATTTTCCGCACCACTTCCGGGGAACAGTTGCCTCTCCAAGTGTTCTTTCCTCCCTCTTGTCTTGACGGAAACGCTATAAACGAGGTCAGGTCCTTCCCAACGCATTGCGTCAGTTCAGATAATCCTATCGTCTGTACAATCTCCTTCCATTCTGGTCCGAATTCTTTCCGCAACACCGCTTCCGCTCTTCTTACTTTTTCTTTGTCCATCCCATTTTTCTCCTTTTTGCAGGAACTTTTACTACCATGTAATGTGCTTCCGGCATTACTTTGACTGCAGTTCCGCTGAAACTGTTTCCCATCTGCGTAAGCTGCTCTTTTGTTCCGCAGATCAAGGTTTTCAAAATTCCAAATGCAGCCTTTTCACAGGACGCAATATAAATTTCTTTCTGCTCATCGAACTGAAAATCAATTTTCTTTCCTTCCGAAATGTCATAACTGCCGGCCATCAAAACCTGTAATTTCATTGCTTTACTCAATACTTTCCTCCCTAGAACATAGGGTAACTGGTCAGGATCCGGAATCCCCAGTCTGCACCCGGGTCTTTTACCAAAACCAGGCAGGCTTTCCGCAGATCCTCCTCCAGAACTTCTTCCCCCTTTTTAAAGCCGTACCCAACTGTTTTAGGGAAGCGTGCAATCATCGGAAGAATGTCGCAGTACTTCCCTTTCAGCCAGTACGCAATCTCATCGTCATAAAACCTTCTCATAATTCCCTGTGCCACGGCCAGCGCCACTTCCATATCCCAAAATGAAGTAGCATACCGGATATCTTCCTGTGTCAGCCTGTTTTTTAAAGCCAACACCTGAATATCCGTATGCCGGCGCAAAGTATGACCGCCATACAGCTCCACTTTATTAAGGTTTTTCTTAATCATCTGCAGCGTACTTTCAATCGTTGTTTCCGGGATATCGGCAAATAAATCCACCATACTTTCTCCTTTCTGTTTTTTGGATATACAAATGCCAATATCCTGAAGCGGATATCAGCTTACAAAAAAAGAAGGAGTCTTAACCCCTTCTCTATGCAGAAATAATAATCTCTGCTTCTCTGTTATCCGCCAAACACTATGTACTGTTGTTTTTAAGATTTTTTAATTCGGATTATTACAGCCCTCCTTTTTTATATTTGCAACAAGTAATTCGCGCACAAAAAAAGACACCAAAAATCCATTCTACGATCTTTGATGTCTTTCTGTTAATAATAGGGAATCCCTAAAATATATTCTTCCAACCTGCTGCCGGAACAAAATCTCTGTGCATGTTTCACATATTGCATAAACTATAATCCACTTATAATTTAACACAAGATATAGAGTATGTCAACACTTTCAAATCTATATATGGCATCCAAGTATCCTTACTCTTCCGCTTTAGTATCCTGCTGTTCATAACTGCTAATGATTTCAATACATTTACTTACTGACAGTCCGGACTTTACTACTGCATCATAAAGTTTTTTCTTGTTTTCTTCCGCAATCTGATTTTTGATACTTTTTTTCTGCTGGTTCAGTTCTTTTACCCTTGCTGAGCACTCCTCAATTTCCTTTTCTACAGCTTCCAGCTGCTCTTCCAGTGTAAGAACTTCTCTTTTCTTTCTAGCCATAATAGTCCTCCATATTTAAGGTATTTTTCTTCATTCTACCACTATGCTGAATGAATTGCCATCTATATTTTGGATAAGTAATATTTATAACGTCGATAAGTAAATGTCAGCATCCACTATAGCCGCTTTCTGTTTTGCAGCAATATTACTATGTAAATATAAATATTTTACTCTTACCACCAATACCTTCAAAACTCAAAAGGGGCTGTCGCACTAAGTGTGAACTGCTCCCCGTCAAGTAGACAATTGAAAAAATATAAATTTTTCCTACCAGCAGAAATTTATCTGCTGGCAGTTTTTATGCAGCTTGCAAGTAAATTTCATGTTTTTCCATTGGTGTTAAAATTCCAAGATTCCTTTGCAAACGTTTGTTGTTGTAGTAATCTATATAATCTTCGATCATTTTTACGAGAGTACTTCTATCAGTGAATCGTTTTCCATAGTATCGCTCTCTCTTCAGAATTCCCCAAAACCCTTCCATTGGTCCATTGTCGATACATTTAGCAACTCGCGACATGCTTTGTATTATTCCAGCATTTACAAGTTTTGTATGAAATGTCCTGTTCGTATATTGGAACCCCCTGTCACTGTGAAACAGTGGCTGCGCACCAGGATTTCTAAGTAAAGCATTGTCTATCGTATCAAACACCAAAGCATTGTTGTTCTTATCACGAATAACATACGAAACAATCCGTCTATCATATAGATCCAGTATTGCACTTAGATAAACTTTATGCTTTTCCATTCCAATATAATAATGGAATTCTGTCACATCAGTGAGCCATTTTTCATTTGGTGCTTTGGCAGTGAACTCCCGATTAAGTATGTTTTCCGCTATATACTGAGGGTTTGCAGCCTGTCTTGTGCATCCGTTGTTAGAATACTTGACAGTTGATTTTATATTAAGTTTACGGCAAATGCGTAGTACACGTTTATCGTTTACATCAATACCATGATATCGTTCCAAATCATCTCTGATTCTTCGATAGCCTTTATCCGGTGAGTCTGTATGAATCTTTTCTATCTCGTCAGCAATAAGCCTATTCTTTTGCTCACTTTTAGGAATTTCTCTGTGTAGCCATTTATAATAAGCTGCTCTAGAAACATTACCAAGTTTACAAAGTGCAGCAACTGAATAATTATGATCTTCATGTTCTTCTTTGATTGCCTGATATATATGTTCATGATGGATCAGGCTTAGCCCCGCCTCCTCTCTATTTCTTCGAGTTTTTTTAAAAAAGATGCCTCCATTTCAGCACGTTCTTTCTCTGCTTTTAAAATTTTAACTTCAGCACGCAGCTTTTCTAATTCACTCATTTTATCGGGACGTTTTCGTTTGCCACGGTTATCTCTTAAAGCTTCCACTCCACCAGCTTCATATTTGACTATATAATTGCGAGCCTGTTGATAGGACACCTGGTATTGTTCTGCTGTTTGGGCATAATTACGATCATGTGCGATACAATACTGTACTATTTCAACCCGTTCTTCAAAAGTGGTTTTTCTTCCTTTGGTCATGACAATGCTTCCTCCTGTTCCAGAAGATTTTAATTCTACATGACCATTATACTTCTTTATCCAAGTTTGTAACTTACCTTTTGAACGGATCCCGTATTTTTTGCAAATATCATTTTGAGAACCATGGCCTGCTAAATAATCTAAGACTGCTTGTTGTTTCAATTCTTTGGAATATTTTTTATTTCCTTTCAATGTGAATGCATTTACTCCCATAGATTCATAGTTTCGAATCCATTGTTGGACAGATGCAAGACTTACATCAAACATATCGGCAATTCGCCGTTGGCTTTCTTTTCCATCCAGATATAGATTTACAGCATATGTCTTATCCTCAACAGATACTTTTCTTTTAGACATAAAATATGCTCCCTCCTAAGTGACAAGTTTTTATTATTTCACTTGTCTACCTAGAAGGGAGCATATCAGTGATTAGTGCGCAGCTCCTTTTATGCATTCCTGCATTTCTGATTTATTATTTATCAAATATGACAGTCTGTTACTCCATGCATGAAACCGGACAGCAGCCAGACTTCATATTTTCAAAAGTCTCTTTATAACATCTGCGTCCTGTTTCCGGCATCAACAGCAGGAACTGCTCCATGACCTCTTCTAAAAGAAGATATCTTGGATTTAGGAGAATCATATCATCCAGGATTCCTATTACAAACCAGTAAAATTCCTCAACAAATTCTTCCACGTCCTGATCCGTATCTGAATACCATTGATTCAACTGGCAGATCATTCCCATCTGTTCTGCATCCGTCAGTTCTATATCCATAAAGTAAAGTATTCGTCCTCCCGAATTACAAATCCGTAATTTTACTTCTTTCTCATTTTCATTCAGCATTCTTCCCTTCCTCTCATGCAGCCAATATGATCTGCTTATCCCTAAAGCAATGAAGTTCAACCGTTCCCGTCTTCTGAAGCTGATATTTCTTTTGATAATTTACCGCCTCTTCATATGAGGAAAATCTTACTGCGTCACAGTCATCCGGGACATATGTACTTCCGTCCCAATACTGCCATTCGCTTTCCAGTGATTCCACGAGAACCAATGTCCAGCACACGCTACAGATATAAGGGTCAAGCCCTACATAGCCCAGATACTTCCATACATCTTCCTCGGCCGCCTTCCATGTTGGATAATATTTCGCCCGGAATAATGCCGCACAGCAGATACGTTGGTTCTGCACTTTTCTGAAATACTGTCCCCGGCTCAGTTCGATCACATATCCAATCGGGTGAACCTGTATGGGAATCTCTTTTTCTAATTCTGTTGCTTTTTTCTGAAATTCATGATGATCCATTCGATGATCTGTCTGTCCTCCTCCTTTCTGCAAAAGAAAAACAGCCGTTTGGCTGTCCTGTTTATGCTGCGTTCTGGCTTTCCTGTTCTCCATACACAAGAAAACTAACCAGCTTCTTAAATAGTTTTTGCAAATTCTGAATGTCTCTTTGGTGGAACAGGGCATCCCGCTCAAATGCCTTGATCACACTATCCGCCCGGCAAAACAGCACGAATATATCTATATCCGTCATATAAATCGCTGCCCGCTTTTGCACTTCATAAGTTCCTTTCTTACAATGCTGCCCTCCATTTCTGGTTTTTTCAACAATTCCAGTACCATTCTGAATCTCCACATACCATGGATAGTTTCTTTTTTCTCCGCTCGAATTATATTCATGCCGGCTGATCATAAAATACGTTACCGCTCCCTCCAGCGAATCTGGTGATTTCTGAAATATTTTCTGCTGGGAAAAGGAAAATTCTTCCACACCCCTTAACATCTGCACAAAAAAATATTTAACATACTCCGGAGCGACATTGGCATAAACGCTAACACTTTTCTTCCCTTTACTGTAATCTACCATGACAAAACGTATCAGCGATGTGCCCTCTTCATCTTCCATCCCTTCCGCATGCATATGCCACGGAAACCAGGGAGACGCAGTTTTCATACAATTGTTTATCTCCAGCAGGCTTCCTTTTCCTTTATGGACGCTGATCTGCTTTGAGACTTTCTTATTCCATACTTTGTTTTTTCCCATTTAGCACCCCTTAATGCATCTAATCACTTGCTTCGAAAGCAGTACCGGAAGTTTTTCAATATCTGAAATATCTAAAAATGCCTCCTCGTAGATATTCCGGATAGCATCTTTATCCGCTCCGATTGCTGCAGCAAGGAATGTAACGCCTTTCTTTGTCAGATTTTTTTTGATTTTTAATAAATCTCTCTTTGCCTCCTCTCCCCTGTAATAATTTGCATTTGGAAAACCATCACTGATGATCGTCAGAATCTTATGCTTTTCTGGTCTTTGCAATAATTTTTCTCCCATGTAAATCAATGCAACTCCATCCCGGTTGCTTCCCTTCGGCTGTAACTGAAGAATGCGGTACCTGTCGTTGGGATCCGGCTCAAACTCTGCACAGGAATGAAGAAATACCGTTTCATCTGCCAGTTTCTTATGACGGTATCCGTCCGTATGGTGTCCATAAACCGTAATCGGAATCCCCGCGCTTCTGCAAAACTCATATAAACACAAAGCCGCAAGTTTGGCATACTCCATCCTTTTTCCTCTCATAGAATCCGACACATCAATCAAGACAACAAGTGCGGCAGAAAGCTCCGTACCCTGCTGTTTTCTTTTCTGAAAGATTGCGCCACTTGGATTTGCCATATATTTCGCATCCAGCTGCTTTCCTACCCAGAGTCTCCGGTCTGTTCTCGTTTCCTTCTTCTTTAAAATAGGAAGAATAGATGCCCTCAGCCTCTTCATCACTTTTTTTACCTTCTGCTCAATACATGCATACTCTGCTTTTACCTCTTCCGAAGCAGACAGACTGCGTTTTACTACTTTCTGCACCTCACGATGCCCTGCTTCAAAGTCTATTGCTTCCATCTGGCTTTGCAAATCCCTGTTAATCTCCTTCTGCGTCTGCTCCATCACTTTTTCTCTCGCCAGTTCTGATAACAGATCCATCAACTGCTCATCAGCCTCAATCTCACGTATGGAAACGACTTCCGGCTCCTGCACACATTCTTCCTTAGTTTCCTCATTTTCTCCGGCTTCTCCGTTTTGCTCTGAACTTCCACATTCTTTGCTTTCATCCGGCCATTGTGCGTCCCATTCTTCATCTGTTGGCATTCCTTTGTTTTTTCCTATTCCTTCTGTATTCTGAAGAAATTGGGGAACGTGCGACAAAAAACTCTGGAGCATGTCCTGAATATCCGGATTTTCATCCGGCTCCACTTTCTCCTGCTGCCCTTTTCCATTTTCCTGCACATTTTCCTGTGCATTCTCCTGACCACTCTTTTCCTCTTCATCTCCTTTCCTATTCTCTTCCCGTTCCTCTTCACGCTCTTTCACTCTTTTCTCAGCTTCCAGAATCATCCCATAAAGAATTTCCCATATCTTTAGAAGAATCTGATTTGTGGCAAGGAAACGGGAACTTTCTTCGTGTGCTTTTACAGCCCGGTCTACGACCGGCTTGACTTCCCCTAAGACATCTAACAATTTTCCCTCATAGCCGTCCCAGTTGTTTATAGTCCCGGAAAGCGTATATTGAGCGATCAGGTTCGTCATAATCGCCAGTTCCTCATATCCCATATCAATCTGCTTACGCAGACTAGGCAGCCATTCTCCGTTCCTGCTTCTGTTTTGCAAAATCCCTCTGCGAATACTTCCCGGATATTTCCCACACATATAATCCTCAACATAGATATCTTCCAGCAAGTTCCAGATGATGCCGGCAGTCTGCTTTATGAACAAAAGAGCAATTTTGTCCTTCTTTTGGAAATATTCCTTTATCTGCGCCAAACACACCGACTCCTGCTCATTTGATGCAGCCGGCGGCCGCGGATACCAGACGCCTTCCAATATGCCATTCATATATTTATTAAAAAGCTCAAAGTTTGTACGATTATAATGTCCGCATTCATGCCCCAAAGTCCCTAGTATACTGTCACACTTTAGCTGCCACGTAAGGAAGCTTTGTGTCACTACATTGGCAGCATTGATTTCAACACGCTTCCCATCACAGCGTCCCATGAAAGGTGCTTCCGGCATCCAGCTTATGCTTACATTGTCAAATATTCCGTCCGTAATCTCTCTTGTAATGGATTTCAGCACCACGACAAATTTTACGGAAGTAAAAATTTCCACTTCCTGCAGCTTTTCTTTTTCCTGCCGGATACGCTTTCTGTATTCTTTTTCATCATTCATGCGTTTTTCCTCTCTATGCCGCTTCAAAATACGGCATGACATAGGTATCCATAAGCTCCGCCCTGTCTTCCTCCAGAAGAGCCGCCTTACTCAGCACGGTATCCCTGACCGATTCCACGATATTGCCGCTGGCTATATAACTCCAGATCCAGTTTTCAAGCTCCCGGTATCCGCATACACCGCCCTGCATCTCTTCCCGGATCAAATGGGCGTGAATTTTCTGGACAATGGACGCCATCTTTTCCAAGAGTTCGGTTTCCTGAAAATCGGTTTTTTGGATTGCCCTTATAATCATCTCCTCCTGCGACAGTTCTCCTCTGTGCTGTATCACATTCATACGGGATAAAACGGATTCATTAAACATTTGGCATCCAATATAATCCATGTTTGTAGTCATGATCACAATTGTTTCCGGATGCCTTCTTATCATTTCCCCGTCAAGCAGATTCGTAGCTGCGCCATCATCGAACAGAGAATTCAAGCGGGTCAGAGTACCCGGCTTTTCAATGGAAGAAGGCTCCTGTATCTCGATTACGGAAGGTTCTCTGCATGCCCGGATGATTTCCGACTCCACCAACACAAAATCCTTCTCTGCCTTTGCCGCCTCATACCCTTTCTGAAATGCAGTACTCAAAATTCTCTGAAATGCCTCTGCGCTTTCAATTCCGTCCTCATAACTGCCTGATATCTGCGCCAGTGCCGACGCCGGATCCATCATCATGTCCTCAAAAACAGGAAATTCCGGTTCACATTCCGGCTTTTTTCTCATATTGGGAATCATGGATGCCAGCAGTGTCATTTCGTCCGTTTCCGGTCCGCAGGTAAAATAATAGTATGGAACCCCAAGCACCTGCGCGATAATCTTCGCATCCGTTGTCTTTCCAACTCCGGCGCCGCCCGTCATCATAAAAAATCTGGCAGGGGTCTTTACAATACTCTCCAAAATCTTTTGAGCATCTATGCTGACCTGATAATCCTCCGGTAACTGCGGGATTTTCTCCCTTGATTCTTCATGGACTTTCCATCCGGTCTGATAAACAGGCTTCAGTTCGGCTATCGTCCGCGCCCTTTTCGTTTTGCTGCTTCCCAGAATCTGAAATTCACCATATATGCGAAAATTAGGGGAATATATCCCCGATTTTACTAAATACGGCGGCAGATATTTCATTCTGCCTTCTGCCTCCAGCTGTTCCGGCTCCAATGGAACTGCATCACTTTGAATAGATTCCATGGAAGAAATACGGCGGTAAAGATTATCACAGCAGATAAACGCTGACCGCATTGCTTTCTCCGACCTTTTCCAGCCATTTTTCATCTGCTTTCTGAGCACTTCAAAATTTTTCTGGAACTCCTGGTTATACAACTCGCCATCTACAATACTTGCGTAAGCAAGGACAGCCAGATACTCTTCTCCTGCATTTACTCCTCTTACAACTGTCTGCAGATTATAGTACGCATCAGAAACTTTACAGCCCTTAAACGTACCATTTTTCGGGTTATAAGCCATCACACATCTGCCGTCTTCCTTTGGATACTCCATACAGTAGTAATTGGTGTTCTGTTCCGCACTTCTTTGAACGCCTGCCGCCCCGTCATCCTTACCTTCAAATATCCGGGCTAACTGCAGGAGCGCCCGCAGTGTCGGCGGATGCAGTTTTGCACTCTTCCCACGGTTCATGGGATTGTAGCAGGAACAGTCTGCTTCATTGACACTCAGTTTCTTTCCCCCATTGTTTTTGACGATTTCTCCAAAGGGTTCCGGCAGATCCGTTTCCATCGTCCATGCTTCAAACAACCTGTTTTCAGGCATATTGTCCTCCTTTCTGTTTCCGCACAATGAAAATCAGCATCGGCGTATACCACCCATGCTTCTGATACTTCGTAATACTTCTTATTCCTTTCTCCAAATAAAAAAGGCAAGATATGATTTCTTTCTTCATATCTCGCCTTATCTATTCTTTCTTCCTGATCAGAATTTCTCTGTGCAGAATAAACTAAAAATTATGCTTTCATCTCATTCATCAGATGAAGCCAAAAGTAAAATATACACTCCAATTGAAATGCATATAAAACAGTTACCATTTTCATAGTAACATCATATTGTGTAATCGTCAATGATTTTATCTATATATTGTGTTTCATCACTCATAGAATCCTCTCACTGACCGTCTGCCTTACGATTAAGCATAGTTCCGCTATTGACTACTGCCTTACAGCATATTTACCTTTATGCACACTCTATTAACTGATTGTAATAGCATTGATTACATGTTGTAAATATCGGTGCGATGCCAAGAGCCTGCCTGCAGGCGGCATAGCGCAAGGCATCCTTTTCCGTCTTGAATGTCCGGTACTCCGTCACATTTCCACATACAACACAATATCCTTCAATCACATTCCAGCAATTCCAGACTTGGTCATGACAGATGATGTCCTTGCGTACCACCATGCGTAGTTCCTGCTCCTCCATGAAAAAAATCGGAAAAAGCTTCTCCCAATATTCACGCTTTAGTACATCTTTTATTTTCCGCTCACGGTAGTTCAAGCCCTTCAATTCACTTTCCCGTTTCCAGAGCTGAATTTCTGCTTTCTGGCGTGCATCGGATTCCTCGACTACTTTTCTGCGCTCTGTTCCAAGCTGACGTTTTATTTCCCGTATTTCTGCTTCCAGTTCTTTTATCTTAGCAGATTTTCTCCTAAATATCATCGTTTTCCTCCTTTACGCAGATTTCCGTTCTTCCTGGAGCATAAGTTCTGTGACTTTTCTTAACCGAAGCCCGAATTTCGTGTTTCTTTTATTTACATTATCTGTTTTGATCGCTTGTGCAATCGCCCTCTTGCTGCCAACGATTATGACCGTCTTTTTTGCCCTGGTAACCGCAGTGTAAAGGATATTTCGCCGCAGCATACGTCGGAAGCAGGGAAGCATAGGCAGAATCACTACCGGATACTCACTGCCCTGAGATTTGTGGACTGACATCGCATAGGCATGAGTTAACGGAAGAAACTCACTTCCATCATATTCCATGACACGGTCATCACCAAAGTCTACCCGCATCATATTCTTTCCACCCTCTTTATAGATGTTCAGCACTTCCCCTACATCTCCATTTGAAATTTCATCATTATTCTTTGTCTGCATTATCTTGTCACGCTGCCGGAACGTATTCTTTCCATTAACCACCTCTGGATATCCTCTTCTCTTCGGATTTACAATTTCACGCAAATGAGCATTCAGAGCATCTGAACCAGCTTCCGTATCTTTCCGGAAAGGAGACAATACCTGAACTTTATCAATGTCTTTTTTATTTGCTCTCCATTCTTTTTCATATAATTTCTTAATGATTTCGGCTGCTGCTTTTGCATCGGCTGCCGGATAGAACCGGAATGTATCATCATATATAAGGGACGTCTGATTATGATTGATCCTGTCCGCATTATTTATAATAGTAGAATTCTCATCCTGCCGGAAGCATTCATCCAATACAGTGACTGGAATAACTCCAGATTCAATCATTTCCTTAAAAACATTTCCAGGGCCAACAGATTCAATCTGATCCTTATCCCCTACCATGACCAGTCTGGCTCCCTTTTTAATACAGGAAAACAATTTATCTGCAAGGTACATATCTACCATACTGAACTCGTCAGCAATAACCAGATCATCATTCATCTTTTCGAGGTCATTCCACTCCTCTTCTCCATCTTCTCCAGTCAGCCCTATTGCCTTGTGAATCGTCATGGCCGGATATCCCGTGCTTTCATACATTCTCCTTCTGGCTTTTCCGGTCGGCGCACACAAAAGAATCATTGCCTCTTTATCCAGGGCTTCCTGAATTGCAATGATCACTCGTATGATAGTGGTTTTTCCGCGTCCAGGTCCTCCGGTAATAATAGAAACCGGATTTTCAAAAACGTTTAAAACTGCTTCCTGCTGTTTTGCATTCAGGTTGATTCTTTCTTTCTGCTGCACTTCTTTGAGCAAATGTCTTACATTGATTCCATTCTGCTCCTGTAAACACAGTTTAGCCAGAACTGCTGCCGCTCCCATCTCTGCCGCAAAGCTTTTTTTCGTATAAATCCCTCCGGCATTTGCAATCAGCTCCTTATCTTTATGAATCATATCATTACCGGCATTTTTAATTGCCCGTTCAGAGACTCCCTCTCCCTTTTTGATCTTATGATTCAAAAGTTTTTCTGTCTTTTCTACAATTTCCTGACTGGACAGGTACAAATGTCCGTCTGCCTCCGCCTCTTTCATCACATGCGAGATTGCAGCCTTAATCCGCAGCGGATTGTCCGGCTTAAAATTCTGCGATTTCACAGCAATCGGATCTACTGTCAAGAAACCAAAGCCCCGGATTTCACAAAGCCGGAACGGATTTTGCTTTACGATACTGACTGCCGCATTTCCGAAATGTTCCTGAATCTTTGCAATCTTGTTTGGAGTCACACCCAACGGTGCCAGATAAACCATCATCTCCCGGATCGTATTACTTTTATGGTAGCCATCCAAAATCTCCTCCAGCTTTGTTTCTGTAATACCTCTGATATCCATGAGCTTCTCAGGCGTGTTATCAAGTACATGAAATGTATTTACCCCAAACTTTTCCACAATCTTTTCTGCCGTTACCGGACCAATCCCTTTAATCAGATTTGACGAGAGGTATGCCTTGATTCCTTCCTTTGTGGTTGGCATATTAACATGGAAATTGGAAACTTCATATTGGAAGCCGTAAGAACTGCTTTTCCATTCCCCTTCCAGTTCCAGTTCCAAGCCGGTTCCCGTCGGCAGTTCTATGCCAACCGCCGTAAATTGTCCTGCTATTCCTTTCTTTTTATCCATTACCTGTGCCGGCAGCTCTTCCTCTGTCTCATAGGATGCTACCGTATACCCGTTCCCGGGGTTATAATAAATGCTCGCTATCGGTGTACAATGTATCAATGACGGGCCTCCTTTCCCCACGAAAGCCAAAGATACTTTCCTGCCATCCGCATCCGTATTCCATCCGCCAGCAGTTCCCGTTCTATTTTAAATATTTCCTGCTGCGGAAAGCTCTTTATCACTCCAATCCTGCGGAAGCGCTTCTCCTCCCGAACGGTACAGATTCCTTCTTTACTTACAGAAAATTCTTTGATTCCTTCCTGACTCAATTTGCGCTTCAGACGGAGAATCCGTTCCCTGCCTTCCATCTGATACCATAACCGGACTCTCTGGCTCTGGGCGATTTTCTCCGCATTTACGTTTTTTCTTTTTTCAGGCTTTACCGGTTCCTGTCTTTTTTCTTGTTCCCTCTCCGATAAATGATCGGTTTCCGGATTTGTCTCATGCGATACAGGCTTATATTTCTGCTCGTCTGCATGTTTATCTTGAGGTTCTTTTCCCTGTTCATTACATTCATTGTTCTCATCAGCATTCTTGTTCTCCTTCCACGGTTGTTTTACCAGCAAATATACCAATAATACAGGAACAGCCAGTGTTAACGAATTAAATATGATTGCTAAAAAAAACGGCCACAGAAACGGCGCCAGAAGCATTCCTATAATTCCGGTCAACACACACAGCTGCTTATTCCTTTCCATCCAGCATTTCAGTTTCTCCATGCTGTTCTCCTTTCCATCTACCGGAGGGAAAATCCCCCCGGCTTTTTAATCGAATCCTAAGTTTTCTTCGTCATATTCGTCCATATTCATAAATTCATCATCCGGGTCCCGATTGCTTCTGCCGGAACTCCTTGTAGTATTTCTGGACGAACCTCTGGAGGAGCTTCTGGAAGAACTTCTGGAATCGGACGGTTCCTCCCGTCTGCCGGAACGACCAGCTTCCTGAGACCTTGAATTTCTGCTGGGGCGGCCTGAATTACTGCCCGAAGAAGACCTTCCACTGCTACTTCTACGGCTGTCACTTCCACGATCATCCGCTTCGTTTTCTTCCCGTATTTTGTCAGATGCACTCTTACTTTCCGCAAAATCAATCTCATCTACCATAAGGCAAACACCATAGACTTTGTCTCCATCCCTGTTCGTATAATTATCATTCTGCATCCGGCCTTGAACTACGATTTTTATACCCTGGAATAAATATTTCTCAGCAAACTCCGCCCATCTTCCAAACGCAGTGCATCGGAAAAAATCTGCCTTAACATCCGCATCTTCCCTTGCATATTTGCGGTCCACCGCAAGCCGGAAATTTGCAATCGCCAATTCACCATTCTGTCCTGCTGTATACCTTATATCCGGATCTCTTACCAAGCGCCCCATCATGATTGATTTGTTCATATGCTTTCCTCCTGTAATCCATCATCCTTTGCAATAAAAAAGACATTCAGAATCTTTCTTCCAAATGTCAGCCCACAATGCTCTTTCTGCAATTTTCTGGTAAAAGTACCAATTTCATTCGTTATCCTCCTTTCTCTCTTCATCCGAATACTATCTGTACTTCACCTCCTGATGCATGTTGCACGTTATGATTTAGTTACCCATCTGCATTTGCTTCACTCTTTCCCGGAAACGAAAAAAGGCATTTAGAATTTTCCATTCTAAATGCCTTCTATTTCTAATTTTCCTTGAAAGACAGGAATACACAAGATTCCTCATAGTTTTCTTTCGGACAGTTCCGAAACCAAAAGTATCTATCCATCTTCCTGATGAATACAAATCCAAATTTCATTTTTATACTACCACAAGATATAGTATTCGTCAACTTATCTTTTTCAATATACTGTTTCACTTGTTTTTCTTACAACTCTACATCTCTGGCACCATAATAATGCAAGCATACATAATTATCTTTTGGACGTAATAAGAATATACAGCAAATCTAGCTGTTTAGTATTTTAACTTACGAACCGATATCCTATTCCATATACATTTTGGATAATCTCTGGGTGTTTAGGATCAGACTCCAGTTTTTGCCGGATACGATGAATATGCGCCATAATGTTCATGTCATCACATAGATATTTTCCGTGCCACACAGCTTCATATAATTCTTTATATGTAATCACTCGGTTTTGATTGGACGCCAAATAATATATGATATCAAATTCCAGTTTCGTAAATGAAATTTCTTCTCCCTTCAAATAAATTTTCCTACTTCCCAGATTTATTATAAATCCTTGTTTTATCGACAGCGTATTTCCATCCAATATATGCTTTGTTCTCCTAATCAGCGCTCTCACGCTTGCAATAATTTCTTCTGTTGCTTGTGGATATGCCAAATACTCATCAACCCCGGCCTCAATTGCCCTGACTTTTTCTTTAACCTTTTGTTCTCTTTCTATTTGCTCTGATAATAACAATATCGGAGTAAAATCATCCCTCAAACGGATACTTTTAACCACGCATAAGGAACGTTCTGTAAATATACTATCTTTTATAATATAAAGAATAGTTGCACCGATTAACTCACCCCCATCATAAGGAAATGCTTGATAAACTATTTCAAATTGTTTACTAATACATTTCTCTATGGAATGATACAAGCCAATATCTTGAGAAATAACAACTACTTTACCAAACATTTATTTTCCTCCTCATGTATCATATCACTACTACAGACAGCCGGTAAGCCACTGATACAGTACTTTTTTCATAATATGCGTTTAGTTTCAAAACGCTATATTTAGAAAAGCGGAAATAATATCATTTATCATTCCCGCCTATCATTACTCTTTTCAATTTTATATTTTACAACACCTATATATTGTGAAATTAAGATCACTAGAACAGTCCATGCTACCAGTGACTATTTTATCAACACCACACAGCGTACAAATAAACGTAAATGAAAAAACACCAATTAAGATTCTCATAGTTACCTTTTTGCAGTGCTCTTTCTCGTTACTATCAAGCTCTCTATTTACATTCTCTACAGGCGCACATTTCCAAATTAAAGAAATGCTTATTAGGATAATTACCCATGCTGTTACCGTTGAAAGGATCCATTTGCTGCCAATAAACAAGATCAAGTTCTGTACAGTAACCGAACAGATAAGACACGCCAAAAAACTGTTCAAGTGTACGCCACCCGCATATGTTCGCAATAACATGAAAATCCCGGTAAAAATAATGAATTCTGGAATCATATGCAGATATATCGCTATACTCAAACAGATCACAAAGCAGCACAACATTTCAAGTCCAATCTGAAAACCATATTGATATACTGCATATAATTCCTCGGAAACTGTACCGGTTTTAATAATATACCCCGTTAATTTTTCCGATAACCGTTTCATTTTAAAACTGTTTCATTCTTTTTCAGTGCTTCAGGCATCTTTGGCTGATGATAGATATAGCAACATGCGCTGTCTGCAGACATCTTGCCAAGCTTCAGTGATACATTTGCCAGTACTTTTGCTGATTTGTTTTTTACATTTGTAGATTTCATAATAAGAATCTCCTTTCATTTCATGTGTTTTTTAATACACTAAGATGTTGGGGTCAAAAGAGTTTGTAAAAACTCTCTGACCTACCATATAGTACCTTGAAAATTTTACACAACTGGATTTTTATGGCTTTCCCGATGTTAGTAGGCAATACCAACGTGACAGTTATCCTTTTTGTTATGCCAATACTGGATTTTGAGCATAGTGCCCCAAGCCCTTTCGATAAGTAAAGAGTTTTTTAAAGTTCAATGCTCCGATTTTACATCCAAAGAAAAAACGTCCTCGGATTAGTCCTCTGACCAGCATCCTGTCCGCATGATATTGTCTGCGTAACAGGGACGGCAGGGTTTCAACTCCGTTACGGATTTTGAAGAAATTTCGAAATTCTTCTGTTCCCATGAATCGTTGCTGTTTTGCTCTCTCATGAGATTTTATCGATACACTAACACTGCTGACACGTTTATGGATTTTTGCTTTACATCGGTCCTTATTCGGACAGTTTGCACACTGGTCTCTTAGGAAGGAAACATGAAATTGCTGGGATTTACCACCAGTATATCCACAGGATTTTGGTTCATATCCTGCCGGACATCTCAATACTTTGGTTCCGGTTTCATTGAATACAAAATCTGCCAGAATGTCATCAATTGGTTTTCCTGATAAATCAGTATTGATCAATCGAATGTTCTTTTCAGCCGCAAGATCATGGTTTTCTTTTCCGGAGTATGCACCATCCGTGATCATTGTGCTTTCTTCATTTTGGATTTCCGTACGAGCAAGGCTGTCTTTCAGAAACTGACTGTCACTGTAATGATTCTGCTCAAACTGATAATCGGTAATCACTGAACCGTTTTTACCGACTGTCTCTTCGAGATTTGCTGCATAACCCTGATGCTCTTTTCCTGCTTTGACTCTGTATGTCGCATCCGGATCAGATGGATTCTGGAGCATTTTGGAATGGAATCCGCCATCTTCTTTTGTACGAAGGCGTCGGGAAGCTTCTTCCACAACAGTCTGTTCGGAAAGACAACGTACCAATAACTGGTATTCCGTAATGTCATCATAATCCGTTCCGCAGGATTTCAGTAAGCTGTCTGCATCTTTCAGAATGGTATCCAATTGATTTACGGTATCAGAATCGTTGCTGTAATAAAAGATTTTATTATAATCATTTGGGTCACAGTAATGTTCCATGCCTTTGATCAGATTGTCGCAATGGTTTTTGTGAAGATAAATAACTAGTTTTGCTACACAAGTATACAGCAGTTCTATGCGGCTGAGTTTTCGGATATTTGCTGCTATCATCATAGAATCCATTCTTTTGATTCTTGGATTGATATCCATGAGTTTGGCGATATTTGTTCCGAGGCCTGTCATACAGCCATGAAGCAGGTCTACACCATAAATTGACTCATAATCATAACAGCGTTTGCGAAAGCGTGAAAGGGTTTTGTCGCTCATTGGCTGTTCGTCAAAACTCGTTGTATGAAGAGCATACTGATAACGTGGATCCAGCATAAGATTTTCAACAACTTCATCATCTGAGATTCCAAAGATTTCTTTGATGATCAGGGCACCAATGCACACATTTACGGGTGTATTTGGTCTTGAAGCGCTGGATGAATACAGAACGCGGAATGGTTCTTCGTTGATTGCAGGAAATATATCTTCTGCAAAAACCTTTGCCCATGAACGTTCCAGAGCTTTCTGCTCACGAGACGTAAGCCCTCCGAAACTGTCAGTAAAAGATAATTGTTGATACGAATTCGTTCTGAATGCCATAAAATTCCACCGCCTTAGATTGATATATACAGTATACCACATTTAGGCGAAGCTGAGGGATTTGTGTAAAATTTTCAAGGTACTATAGTAGGGCTTTTGACCCTAACATCTAATATATCAGTGAATTATAATTTTTTTAACTTGATGTAATAATATCGAATATCGGTGTCATTTTTCCAAGCTCATTCTGACCTTTTTCTGATTTTTTTTAGTTATAAATATACTGTCAACAGAAAGGAGGCGATACGTATGGCACAGTACAAAGATTTTGATCTTGATATCGTTAAAGTTACTAATACAGCAACTTTAGACGATCCACAGCCAAGAATAACTACCGTTATCCTCTGTACTGCTGGTTGCAAAGCATTATAATGTACAGCATTTGCACCTATGGGTACGCATTGCACAAAACAGCAGAAAAATATTAAGAAAGGAGGGCAAACACATGGCACAGTATAAGGATTTCGATCTTGACATTGTTAAGGTTGCGGATTCAGCAAATGAGGAAGGACCTCAGCCAAGAATTACCAGCGTCAGCCTGTGTACTTTTGGTTGCATTACCGGCACTCTGATGTGCATCACTAACACTTGCGGCTGCTCTACATCCAGATAAGCGCTGCACACTAATATTATTTTTAAGGAGGACAAACACATGGCACAGTATAAGGATTTTGATCTTGACATCGTTAAAGTTGCGGATTCAGCAAATGAGGAAGGACCTCAGCCGAGAATTACCAGCGTCAGCCTGTGTACTTTTGGTTGCATTACCGGCACTCTGATGT
>ERZ780218.660-NODE-660-length-29305-cov-11.152923_pt1 | contig 29305 bp, 26 predicted proteins | sample MGYA00510975_ERZ780218 | MGnify/ENA primary metagenome ERZ780218 (study PRJEB29588, sample SAMEA2152063) | human gut metagenome | biome: human gut; feature: human-associated habitat; material: faeces | place: Denmark | collected 2008/2010 ... | reverse complement strand
TAGACTTTTTTCTTTTTATCCCGCTACTTCAGACACACTTTTTGCAACAATATCCGTCCAACAAGCAGACCAAAGAAGAATATGCCTTTGCCAACACCTTGTCTGCAACAGACAACAATGATGTTCTAATGAAACGAATGGAGTTATTCCATTACGAGTACCAACATGAGGAACGACAATATCTTCAGCAAAAAGAAAAGGAAGAAGACGAAAAACTACAAGCCGTATTGCAATACACTCGAAACACATTCAGGCAATTTGATTTTAGCGAAGAAGAAATCTTCCAAATCTGTGAATGTGTCCGATACTTTGTCACAAATCGGCAAGCTCTCACAAATACAAACATCCATATCAAAAGACGTGTAGCCGTTACCCAAATCTCACTTAAAAACTTTGCTTGGAACATAGCTTTTCAATATAATATCGGTCGAGATGTAACAGCGCAGTTTGTCATGCACACCTTTCATGAATGGTTTGCCAATTCTACGATTGATACAATCAGGAAGAATTTGCGCACAACAACAGGAAATCATAAAATCAAAATAGATGAAAAGATAATATCATTAGCTTCTATTTAATATAATAGAATCACAGATAATGTATCAGAATGTCTGTATAACTATTTTAATACTGTAGTATATATAGCAATTTAAAAATAAGAACAACGCTATAATTATATAGGACACTTATGGTATTGGGGCATTTTTTAATGGCGCGTAAACGCGTAAATATTATAGCGTATGTATGAATCAACTAAACTAAATTATTAATAGGCGCTCAAAATGAAAGCTCTATAATATCAAATACGATAGAGCTTTCATGTATTTCGAACTAAAACGAAAGAAATAATTATCCGATTACCTTTGCATGCTTTCGTATTGCAGCAACAATACTTTCCGTGTTCCAACGAACAATTTCATCTGCTCTGTCACTAATGGTAGCAGAAATCCGTTCATGCCCTCTTGGAATTACGCCTATAACAGGTATTCCTTTCTCAATTGCTTTATCAAGCTCCCATCTCATCCAGTCGCTATATGAGGCATATATTCCAGCAATACCAATAACAATATTTGATGCTGATATTCTTTCTGCAATTCTCTGTCTTACATAATATGTATTTGTTGAATTTATATAATCTGTTGGAGGAAATTCTGTAAACTCAACATTAAAATACCCTCTTGCTTCCAAGAGATTCTTTAATGATTTCAGGTCATTTACATGTGCCCATGAATGACTAATGAAAATTTTATATAATTTAGACATATTTACGATTGTATTATCAATTTAGTTTCTTCAAACGTATCTTTTTGCCATCTTTGCGGTTGTTGTTCGTTGAATAGTTTTTCATACTTTTCTGCTTCTGCATATTCCTTTAATGCTAGATAAGCATTAGATAATGAAGCATATTTCCACAATAATTCTTCAGGCTCTTGTTCTTTAAGAGTTTCTAATATTATATTTATAATTTCTTTATATGTGAGCTGAGCCTCGACAATAGAATGTGTTTTCATCTCAGCAGATGTTTCTATCTTTGATTTTATGTACATACAAGTTGCATAATTCTCACCAGTATAAAAATCTTTATACTGGAACCAACCTCTTTTGTATGCATCTATAGCGGAATCAAGATAGCTTCTATCTGACGTTATATTCCACAATCTTTTGTATATAGCCCCCAAAATACCAAGAGTTTCAGTATCTGTTTGACCTTCAATTTTCGTTATTATTTGTAAGGCGTCAGTCAATGCTCTTTGTGGAGATGGCTTTTCACTTTTGTATCGACACAAAGCTTGCTGTTGAATATAATATTTTTCATTTTCAGCTTTAGAACATAATTTACTCCACAATTTTTCAGCCTCAATAAATTCTCCATTTTGCATTTTTTCTTTCGCTGCCTCTGTCAATGCATAAATAGAATCTTCATTACTTTTCAGTTCACCTATTATACTTGAAATTTCATCTTCTGAGATTTCAGGCTTTTTAATCTGATGAATATATGAATAAAGTGGACTATCAGTCTTTGGTTCTTTTATTATATTCTGAATTAAAGAATGAAGCTGGGAAATACTTTTTTTTGCCTCTAAGTCAGAAATTTCATTTCCAAGATGTTTATAACTAATTATTCTGTCATGTCCGATATCAAAAGGTATTTTCCCTTCATCTTCTTTTATTATTATTGTAGAATATGGACGCAATGCATGTCGTACTCCCAATTCATAAATAGCATTAGGATTAAAAGTTGATATATCAGCGATAACGATGTCTGCATAATATAACAATGCATACATACTTCTGTCGATTAATCCTGATTCTACTATTTCATCAGCGCGTATACATTTACAGCCAGATGACTCTACAGCAGGGCGGATTATTTTCTTATATGTTGTATCCAAATCAATCGTGCGGTTGGTGTCTGGATCTTTTTTCTTTCCAAACCCCATTATTATAAAGCAAATGTTATTATCCATACGTTTATTATTTAGGTCTAACGATAACATCATCAGCTATAGGCTGAGTACGTTTATTAAATGCTTCCTCAATATAGAAATTAGGATTCCTTTTAAAATCATCCCACTTAACTAATACACAAAATCTATCTTCTTTGTCATAGGCACATTTCCCATGATTATTTAGGTAGTAATTTTTCCAGAATTCTTTGACAACAGTCATATCATTAAGAGCTACATGATTGTGTGTTTTGCCACAGGTTTGGCAGACATATTGTCCTTTATAGATGGAATCATACATTGAAGGTAAAACAACTCCTAAAATTCCATTCCGAGTGTTTCCTTTTCCATCATACAATGACGCCTGTAGCTCCCTCTTTATAAATCGCTGTTCTTCCCACCCTAAGACTTCAGCACTGTGCTGCCCAATCAGAAAGATCGTAACTGTTGAATCAGACAAATAATCTTCTCTGATTTTTCGCATAATATAGTCTTCATCCTCAGAGTCAATGGGAGTGTTTAACGACTTGTCAATCATATCAACTTTGTCATTGTCACTCCATTTTTGTATTTCTTCTTTATACCAACAATCTTCCGTCTTGAAAGATATATAACACTTATGCCCCATATGCTTATGTTTTAAGCGCAAAAATACCAAAAACAATTCTATCTATCAAATATAATTCACTATATTTGCAAAATAAAATTGCATCTAAAAATGAAACTAAATAGAATAAAGGCTGTTTTGTCGGAAAAAGGTATCTCTCAAACATGGTTGGCTAAGAAACTTGATAAAAGTTTCAGCATGGTCAACGCTTATGCTTGTAACAGAATTCAGCCCAATTTGGAGACATTACAACAGATAGCAGAGATTCTTCAAGTAGATTTGAAGGATTTAATAACCGACAAAGATGAACGGCAATGATATTTAGTGAACGTATATTGAGTGTTGCTTTTTATGGAGTAACTTCCGATAATGCAAAAATATGGGAACGAGTATGACACCAGAAGAAAAGGCGAGGATTACAATAGACCGATGGTTTAATGATTCGGGGTGGCGAGTAGTAAACCGTGATGAATACGAAGCTAACATTTCAGCGGTTGCTATTCGTGAGGGGTTGCTTGAAGGCAATCTTGAAGCTGATTATTTTCTGTTTATCAACGGAAAATCCATCGGTGTGCTTGAAGCAAAACGTGAAGAGGTTGACGTTTCAAGTCATGTTGTCAGTGAACAGGTTGAAACATACGCCAAAAGTGTACCCTGCTATTATCAAGCATGGAAACGTCCATTACCTTTCTTATATAAGTCCAACGGGAAAGAACTCCTGTTCAAGGATATGCGTAATCCTGATGCTAACTGGGGAACACTAAGCAAAATACATACTCCGAATGATTTGGTTAAGAAATTCGGTATAGATGATCCATTTGCCGGACTTCCGACATTGCCGAAAAAAGGGTTGAGGGATTGTCAATATGAAGCTGTAACTGAATTAGAGAAAAGTTTTAAGTCGGGCCAGAAAAGGGCTTTGATGGTATTGGCGACTGGAGCAGGAAAAACTTATACGGCTTGTTTGACCGCTTACAGAATGTTGTCTTATACGCCGATGCGCCGTGTTTTATTCCTCGTTGATCGAAATAATCTCGGCAAACAGGCAGAAACAGAGTTCGGCACGTTTCGTTTGACAGAAACAGGCGATGCCTTTAATACCATATTCTCGGTAAACAGATTGAGAAGCTCCGCGATTCCGTCAGATAGTAATGTGGTTATCTCAACCATCCAACGACTATTTTCATTATTGAAAGGCGAACCCATAGCAGACAATGACGAAGATGATGAGAACGAGCCGGATAAAGAAGTTGTCTTACCCCCGAATCCTAATTTGCCACATGATTTCTTCGACCTTATTATAATAGATGAGTGCCATCGTTCCATTTACGGCAACTGGCGTAAAGTATTGGAGTATTTTGACACGGCACGCTTAATTGGGCTTACCGCAACTCCTATACCTGAAACAATGGCCTTTTTCAACAATAACCGTGTGGTCAATTATACATTAGAGCAATCTATTGTGGATGGAGTAAATGTGGATTGCCGCATTTACCGTATCAAGACAAGAGAAACAGAAGAAGGTGGGGCTATATTGGAAGGGCAACGTACAAAAGTGGAGACCCGATACACGGGTGAGGTGAAAACTATCAGCAACAAGGAAACAAAAACTTACACAAAAGAGGAATTGAATCGTAGTATCATCAATCCTGCCCAAATTAAGCTGATACTTTCCACCTATCGTGATGCAGTTTACACTGAAATGTTCAATGACCCACCACGTGAGCCGAATATGGACTACTTGCCTAAGACGCTCATTTTTGCCTTGAATGAAAATCATGCCACTAACATCGTCAATATAGCCAAAGAAGTATTCAGCCGTGATGATGACCGTTTTGTTCAAAAAATTACATATTCAGCAGGAGACAGTAATGAACTGATACGGCAATTCCGCAACGATAAAGACTTCCGTATTGCTGTTACCTGCACTTTGGTTGCAACTGGCACGGATGTAAAACCACTCGAAGTGTTGATTTTTATGCGCGATGTTTCCTCATTACCGCTTTACACCCAAATGAAAGGGCGTGGCGTAAGGACTATCGGGGATGAACAGTTGCGCAATGTCACACCTAATGCAATAAGCAAGGATTGTTTCTTCTTGGTTGATGCGGTGGGTGTAACAGAACATGAACATATAATTCCGACATCATACGAAGGACCGGACACAGAAACAATCACTCTGAAAGAGTTGTTGGAACGTATGACTTATGGCAATCTGCCTGACAACTATCTCAAAAGGCTTGCGTCAACCTTGTCACGCTTATATAACAAGGCCGATAATTCGCAGCGTGAACAATTTACCAAATTGGCGCATGATGATATGAAAGAATTGGCTACAAGGATATACGATGCGTTGGAAAACCAAACGTTGCCGCCGTTCAATAATGTCAACGAACCTAACAATGAACGCAAAGGCTTGGTTTCGCCAATCACAAATCATGCCGACGCCCGTAAATATATCCTCATTCTTGCTACAGGCTTTGTCAATACCTTGATACCAGGAGAAGATGAGCTGATATTCAAAGGTTTTTCTGTTGAAGATGCACAAAACATCACTGACGCTTTCGAGCAATATTGCATTGACCATAGCGATGACATCGAGGCTCTGCGCCTCATTTATAACAATCAAGGAGAACCGATAACCTACTCCATGCTCAAAGACTTGGAGAATAAATTGAAGATGGAGAACAACCGCTTTTCTCCTAATCGCTTGTGGAACTCTTATGCCATAGTTTGCCCTGACAAGGTGAAACGTACCACTAAAAAGCAGGAGGCCGAAGCTCTGACAAACATCATACAGCTTGTGCGTTTCGCTTACCATCAGACCGAGCGGTTGGAAAGTGCTTACCCTACAGCCCGTCAATATTTTAACCTTTGGTGCGGACAAAAGCAAGGTGGCATAACCGACAAGCAGCGTGAGGTGATTAGCCGTGTCGTTGACTACATTGCTTCTAACGGGGCTTGCACAGTGAGGGATTTGCGCAAAACCGACCGCACAGGAGCAGCGCAGCTTATAAGTGCTTTCGGTAATATGCAGCAAGCTGACGCTTCATTACTTTCTTTATTTAATTTTGTAGTATTAAGGAAAACAGCATAATCATATATGGATAATGACAATAAACTTACAGAACAGGCTTTGACAAAGAAAGTCTGGAATTTGGCAACCACCTTATCGGGAGCCGGTATAGGGTTTACAGATTATATTACCCAACTTACTTACCTGCTTTTCTTGAAAATGGACGCAGAGAATGTCGAGCTTTTTGGAGAAGAGTCGGCTATTCCGCAAGGCTACAGGTGGGAAGACTTGATTGGACTTGATGGCTATGACCTTGTGAACCAATACGAACAAACACTAAAAGTGCTTAGCGAGCAAGACAATCTTATTGGTACCATCTACACAAAGGCTCAAAACAAAATAGACAAACCCGTCTATCTCAAGAAAGTTATCACCATGATTGATGAAGAGAATTGGCTCGTAATGGATGGTGACGTGAAAGGTGCAATCTATGAAAGCATACTTGAGAAAAACGGACAAGACAAGAAAAGTGGTGCCGGACAGTATTTCACGCCACGTCCGCTTATCAAGGCAATGGTGGATTGCATCCGTCCGCAGATAGGTGAAACAGTTTGCGACCCCGCTTGTGGCACTGGCGGTTTCTTGCTGACGGCATACGATTATATGAAAGACCAGTCACCTGATTTGGAGAAACTGGACTTCCTGAACAACAAGGCACTGCATGGTGTTGACAACACTCCGTTGGTGGTAACCCTTGCATCTATGAACCTTTATTTGCATGGCATCGGTACGGATTGCAGTCCTATTGTGTGTGAAGATTCTTTGGAAAAAGAGCCGTCCACTTTGGTTGATGTAGTGCTGGCCAATCCTCCGTTTGGTACACGCCCTGCCGGGTCGGTGGAGATTAACCGTCCTGATTTTTATGTTGAAACAAAGAACAACCAGCTTAACTTCCTGCAACACATCATGTTGATGCTGAAGACTGGTGGGCGTGCAGCTGTCGTGCTGCCCGACAATGTGCTGTTTGAGGGAAATGCTGGCGAAACAATCCGTAAACGGTTACTTTCTGATTTTAACCTGCATACCATCTTACGCTTGCCGACAGGTATCTTCTATGCCCAGGGCGTAAAGGCGAATGTCTTGTTCTTCGTAAAAGGACAACCTACAAAAGAAATTTGGTACTACGATTATCGTACAGGCGTGAAACATACTTTGGCGACCAATAAATTGGAACGCCATCATCTTGACGACTTCGTTTCTTGTTATAACCCCAACAACATTGCTGAACGGCACGAAACTTACAACGCTGAAACAAATCCGTCCGGTCGTTGGCGCAGATATTCGATAGATGAAATCATTGCTCGCGACAAGACCAGCCTTGACATTACATGGATTAAGCAAGGTGATGAGGACGACAACCGTACCCTTGCCGAACTCATGGCAACCATTGAGGAGAAAAGCCAAAATATCAGCAATGCTGTGACTGAATTAAAGATGTTGTTGGCGGATATTAAGGAGGATTGACATGGAAGAAATTACAAAACAAGGGCTCTCTGAAAATGAATATCAAGAATTACTGCAACAGGCTGTTGCAGTAATCAATGACACACGGCAAAGGGTTGCTAAACAAGTTAACGGTAATGTTACATCCGCCTATTGGAAAATCGGCAAACTCCTATATGAAAAGAAAATAGAAAGCAATCACGGCAGTGGCGTTGTAAAGCGTCTGTCTATGGACTTGAAAGCGCAATACCCAAGTATGGGACTTTCCACACGCCAAATGTGGAATATGAAGAAGTTTTATCTGCGTTATGCGGATAGCGACTCAAAACTGCTACAGGCTGTAGCAGTTTTACCATGGGGGCACAACCTGCAGTTGCTTAACAAAAACCTGAACGATGCCGACACACTCTTTTATGCGGAGGAAACTGTAAGAAAAGGTTGGAATCGCGACCTACTTACAAGTGCCCTGAAGATGAAATTACATGAGCACAAGGAATTAAGGGCAGAAAGCGACAATAATTTCAGCAAGACGCTGCCAGCACCGCAGGCTCTGTATGCAAATGAAGTGTTCCGCAGCAGCTATAATTTGGGCTTTCTTGGTGTCACTTCCCCGATACTGGAGTTGGAACTTGAACGCAGATTGGTTGATAAGGTAAAGCTCTTCTTGCTTGAACTCGGCAAGGGATTTACGTTTATAGGCAATCAATATGAACTGGAATACAACGGTAAGACAAGTCGTGTGGATTTGTTATTGTTCCACAGAGGTTTGCGTTCCCTTGTCGCCATTGACTTAAAGATTGGTGAATTTAAGCCGGAATATGCCGGCAAGATGAACTATTACCTCTCTTTGCTCGACCGTTTGGAACGGTTCAATGGTGAAAACCGCTCAATAGGCATCATCCTCTGTGCGGAAAAAGACCACGTAGAGGTGGAAATGGCTCTCGAAGATATGGGCAAACCTATTGGTGTGGCCGATTATCAACTCATTGTTCCCAAGGAAGAACTTAAACAAGTAATAGAAAGCGAAATTAAGGCCTTCAATGAGGATAAGATGTTGGGAAACTCTAACAACAAATAATTATGGATACAAAGAAACTCCGCCAAAAGATACTTGACCTTGCCATACACGGTAAACTCGTGCCGCAAGACCCAAATGATGAACCTGCCTCCGTCCTACTCGAAAGGATAAAGGCAGAAAAAGAACGGCTTATAAAAGAAGGGAAGATTAAACGAACAAAGAAGTCCGCAAAGTCTTCTGATACGCCCCATTATCAGCAGGTGAAGCTTGAGGTACCAAATTCTTGGTATATGGTTTCTGTTTCAGATTTGTTTTTATTGAATCCGAAATCAGAATTAGATGATAATATGAAAGTCGGATTTATTCCAATGGCACTTGTCGAGGATGGATTTTCAGGGAATCATTTCTATGAAGAACGTACATGGAAAGATGTCAAAAGGGGGTATTGTCACTTTCAAAATGGAGATATTGGCATAGCGAAAATATCGCCATGCTTCGAAAATCGTAAATCAACGATATTCAAAAATCTTCCTAATACTTATGGCGCAGGAACAACAGAATTAGTTATTCTCAGACCAATTAAAGTTTACACAAAATTCTATCTTTATCTTTTCAAATCAGATTGGTATGTCAAAGAAGGCACTAAATATTTCAAAGGTGTAGTTGGACAACAAAGGGTTCACAAAGAGATATTTACAGACTTATATATTCCTTTTCCTCCTTTTGCTGAGCAGCAACGCATCGTTGAAGAAATCGAGTATTGGTTTGCCTTAATAGACCAGATAGAACAAAACAAATCTGATTTACAAGCAGCAATCAAGCAAACAAGAAGCAAAATCCTTGACTTGGCAATTCACGGTAAACTCGTACCACAAGACCAGAATGACGAACCGGCTACAGAGCTGTTAAAACGCATTAACCCGAAGGCAGAAACTACTTGTGATAACGGGCATTATCCGCAGTTACCTGACGGGTGGGTAGTAGTTCCAATGCAAATGCTGTGTTCTTTGACGGATGGAGAGAAACTTGACGGTAAAGAAATGCCAAACCTTGACGTAAAATATCTAAGAGGAGAACGTGACTTTAAAACACTGACAAATGGGCGATATGTAGCAGCCAATAGCCTATTGATTTTGGTTGATGGAGAAAACTCTGGTGAAGTGTTCAGAACGCCGATTGATGGCTATCAAGGAAGCACCTTTAAACAATTATACATCAATAAACAAATGCTTACTGATTATGTTTTACTGGTTATAAACTTGCATCGAAAGGCATTACGAGAAAACAAAGTAGGCTCCGCCATTCCACACTTGAATAAAAAACTTTTCAAGGCAATACAAGTTCCTATACCGCCATATAATGAGCAAAGGAAAATAGTTGATGCGGTTGAAACAATTTTTAAGAACATTGACGCAATAATGGAGAACTTATAAGCTCTCCATTATTGTATCTAACTTGCTAAATAGAATTTCGATTTTATTTAGGGACGACTAAATAATTAATAATACTCTGATTATCAGTAATTAAATTTTAGATTGTCATTCCAGTCTCACAAGAATTTTGTAATTTTGAGTGTTAAATCATATCCTATGCAGACCCGATATAGCAACATAAGCGATCTATTTTCCGGTACAGGCTGTTATCCCTTGGAGAATCTTAGTAAGGACAACCGATGGGTGAAACTAGCAGATTCTCTCGACTGGGATTATATTGAGGTTGAATACAACAAGCGACTCAAGAATCAAAAAGTGGGAGCCGGAAACAAGCCGGCCCGCATGGTTGTCGGCGCACTGATCATCAAGCACATGCTTGGAAGCAGTGACGAAGGAACGATTCTCAGCATACAGGAAAATCCCTACATGCAGTATCTTGTCGGACTGAAGTATTTCCAAGAGGAACAAATCTTTAGTCCGGAACTTTTCGTGACCGTGCGCAAACGTATCGACGAGAATTTCTTTAACGACATCATGCTTTCCATGCACCGGAAACAAGTGAAGGAAACAAAAGCCTCAGATAAGGAGGATGACTCTGCCGGAGACTCCCATGCTGAAGGTTTTCAGCAGACAACTCACAAGGGCAAGATGAAGATTGATGCCACCTGCACCGATGCCGAAGTGAGATACCCTACGGACATCAACATCCTGGAAGATTGCAGCCGTGTAATAGACCGTCTGACCCAAAAACTCAGTGCAAAGGCAGCTGTTGCAAGTCCCAGGACCCATCGCGGTGAAGCCCGCTTCTGCTTTGTGCGCTACACTAAGCAGAAGCACAAGGGCACCAAACTCATCCGCGATACCAAAAAGTTATTGTTGCACCTTTTATCCATAGATATTCAGCGCTTTATAACCCTCATTGGAAAGTTAAGCACAGCTGTTCTAAGCTGTCTTAATAGAAAGGATTTACGCAATCTGTCTGCAATCCGCAAGGCTTATGAACAGCAGAAGTACATGTTTGACAACAATGTCCGCTCCTGTTTCAAACGTATCATTAGTATCTTCCAGCCCCATGTGCGTCCCATCGTCAGAGGTAAGGCCGGTCGTAAAACAGAATATGGCGCAAAGATAGGTGTGAGCGTGGTAGACGGTTTCACCTACATTGACCATTTGAGTTGGGAAGCCTACAACGAGAGTTCTGACCTTCTGCTTCAAATTCAGACATACAAAGAACGCTTCGGTTACTACCCCAGGGAAGTTCAGGCAGACAAAATCTATTTGAATAAGGAGAACCGAAAACTTCTCAAGCATTTGGGTATTGCATGTCATTGTGCTCCCCTTGGACGCCCCAAGAAGCACCCGGATCCGGTGGAAACGGAACTGAGGCGTAAAGCTTCTGGAGAGCGCAACGAAGTGGAAGCATCGTTCGGTACAGCCAAACGCGTTTACCGGGCCAACGACATCCGCGCCAAATTACCGGAAACGGCCGAAACATGGATTGCTGCCTGTTTCTTTGTCAAGAATTTGAAGAAGTTCTTGCAGGGACTTCTTTGTCTCTTTTTTCAACTACGCCTTCAATTACTGCGATTTTTCAAGAACTGCTGGCTCGAAGCTGAGCTGAAACCCTCATGCCGAATCGTGCAATAATGATGATGACAATTTTTTAGTAGACCCTATTTATAATACGTTCTTGCTCTTGGCGTGGTGGAAGGTATAACGGCATGGTAAGATATTTGTCAAGGATTAAATTATGTAAGCCTGTAGTTTGAGTTTGCATTGAGTTCATCACCCCAGCCTGATAGTTTGCTAATATATAGTAGTACAAGAACTTGCTTAAAATAACTTCCCTGTGTATTATTCTTAAAACCATTGTAAAATTGCTATACGAAAACACGCCATTTGTTCCTTCGTATAAAACAGCTCTTCCTACAGGATTTTTATCACTACCTCCAGATTTCTCAACAATTAAATCACCGTTCAGTAAATGACGTTGAGAGAAAACTCGTTGCTCTACATCTATACATTCAATATTTGAAAAATCTAATTTGAAGTCTTTGGTAAAATTAGCATTACGTATAACTCCAACTTTTACAAGTGGCTCCTTCTTTCCTTTCCATAATCCATTTATATTCTCACATACATCTTTAATAGTTGTACAGCTCCATCCTACAGGTAACTGCGGATAATGCCCGTTAGGTTGCGCTTTATATTGTTATCGTATTCATCAAAAATAAATGTATATGATAACAAGATTCAAAGACTATCTTGCCAAAACGAATTTGGCAAAGAACACCGTAGCATCGTATGTGTGGACGGTGAACTACTTTCTCAGTCACTATGGAGAAGTGAACAAGAAAAACCTGTTGGCCTATAAGGGCTATCTGGTGGAAAACTTCAAACCGCAGACCGTCAATCTCCGTTTGCAAGGCATCAACAAGTATCTGGAGTTTACCAAGCACGACAGGCTGAAAGTGAAGTTTGTCAAAGTGCAACAAAAGAACTTCTTAGAGAATGTCATCAGCGATGCCGATTACAAGTTTCTGAAAGCGCAGTTGAAGGCTGACGGTTACGAGGATTGGTATTTCGTAGTATGGTTCATGGCGGCGACAGGTGCACGGGTAAGCGAGTTGTTGCACATAAAGGTTGAACACGTGAAAGTGGGTTATCTCGACCTTTACAGCAAAGGTGGCAAGGTGCGCCGTTTATACATTCCCAAAAACTTGCGGAGTGAAGCTTCATTATGGCTGAAAAGAAAGGGTATCACGAGCGGCTATCTCTTTCTCAACCGTTTTGGGCAGCGCATAACGACACGCGGTATTGCCCAACAGTTAAAGCATTTTGCCGATAAATATGGATTGAACCGTGATGTTGTTTATCCTCATTCTTTTCGTCACCGTTTCGCCAAGAATTTCCTTGACCGTTTCAACGACCTTGCTTTATTGGCCGACCTTATGGGACATGAAAGCATAGAAACCACTCGCATCTACCTGCGCCGCACCGCCAGCGAACAGCAGAAAATTGTCGATAAGGTAGTAAATTGGTAATAACGTAGCCTTAGAAGCGCATCTTATCACGCTTCTAAGGCATTTTGAATATTATCGAGAACGGAAAACAGTTCTTCGATTTTTGCGACAATGCGTTGTTGTTCGGAAAGAGGAGGTAGTGGGAAATACATATCATTAAAATCTGTACTATTGAATCCTGCTTGAGCCGTCCTCGAAATTTCTTTTAGCTTGCCTTGATATAGGTTAGATAGATAATAATAGTATGCAAACTCTTTGTATATAAGATTATCAAATTTGAAGATAACTTTTGCCATTGCAACATTATAAGCTCCTTGTTCAGCATGAAATACTTTCCCTAAAGAGCCACCATAACGTGCTAATAATATATCTCCTTTCTCAGTTTGCTTTGAAGCAAGACTTATTGGAATATAGATAGGCACAGGAGATTCTCCATAATCTCTAATTTGATAAAGCCTGATATAATTGGGTCTGGGTATTGTTTCAAAGTAACTCTTTGCTGGTTGTGCACCGCCTGATATGTCTAAGATTGAATTATGCCTGCACCATACCCATGTATCAGGTATCTCAAAAGGAGACTTCTCATCATGCCCGTTATCACAAGTAGTTTCTGCCTTCGGGTTAATGCGTTTTAACAGCTCTGTAGCCGGTTCGTCATTCTGGTCTTGTGGTACGAGTTTACCGTGAATTGCCAAGTCAAGGATTTTGCTTCTTGTTTGCTTGATTGCTGCTTGTAAATCAGATTTGTTTTGTTCAATCATATCTATCAAAGCAAACCAATGGTTGATTTCATCAACTATACGTTGTTGCTCTGCAAGTGGAGGTAATGGTATCATTCCTTTACAAGCATCGTTTGTACTAAGTCTTGGCATTTTTACACCATATCCACATTGTAATGTATAATCAAGAAAATAATTAGAACGTAATACATGGCAAATATATTCATTTGATAATATGCCATAAGTACCAAAAGGCATTATTTCCGTTGTACAAAATCCATTATTAGAAGCAACTAATACTTTATTAAGATATGTACGTAGTTTTGAGTATAGAATATCCCCTTTTTGGAATTTATGGCGTATTCCATTTATGTTCCGTTCTTTTTTGTTAAGATATTGGATTACCTTTGCGGTATCTTTTTCAATATCCTCAAGTTCTAAAACCCATTCATTACAATCAATATCTTCAACCTGCACATTTATACTTGTTCCATAGTTGCTAATGCTTCCCAGTGTTACCCATACCCATCCTTCAGGCACTTCAAATGGCACGTTCTCATAATGGGGCGTATCAGAAGAATATTGTAAATTACCGCATTATTTACAGACAGCCCATAAAATAACAGCCAAACAAAAGATTCCAAGCACAATCACAGTAAATATAACCCAACGGTTGGAAAGCCAAATACCTTCATTGCGTTCAAGCATACGGGCAATGCGTTCCTCGTGTTCCTTTTGCAGTTCGAGTTGTTTATCACGATGAGCCATTAGTTGCTTGCCTACTTCCACGACAAAGTTTGTGCAAATGTCGTTTAAAGACTTTAAGGTTTGCGGATGTACTTGCGCGCCGATTTTCCTTGACTGCAATTCATTAACAGAGTTGTTGAAAGCGGTGATAATGCAGTCTGCACGGTCAATAGCCGTATTGAAAGCTTTGGTCGCTTGTTCCAATTCTACAACTTTTTCTGCAAGACAGCTGGCTTCCTGCGTAGCCTTGCTTTCGTTATTAACGCTACCTATAAGGTTGTCAATGTCTATCTTGTCGGATTTTCCTTTACCTATTCCCACATTTATCTGATTCTTGAATAAAACATTTATCTGTGTAAGCCTTTCCTGCGTTTGCACAGGCTGTTGGCCATATGAGCGCAACGGCGTGCCCAGTCGCGTTCATCCTCACCTTTATCCTTTCCCCAGCCGCTCATATCAGAGCCACCGCCACCACTGGATACAGCCATACTAGTTGCTCCGTCAATGTATTCTGCGAAAAGAAGTAATGCGGTTTTCTGCACATCTTCGATGGTTGCAAAAGGATTGTCCTCCGGCACGGAACATTCCTTACGGATAATTTCATCCGCTTCTTCTGGAATAGCTACATGGTAATGGTGGTATTCATCTGTGGAAATATCATAATGCTTTACAACTGGTGCCGAGTGGCTTGCTTGTACCTTGTCGGATGATGGGATAGCTGTCCGTTTTTCTTGCTCGGCATTTGGGTTTGCCTGAGTTTTTTGTTCTCCATGCAGCCATGCCCATGTAGCTTTTATCTTTGACGGCATGAGGTGTCGGCCTTTGCCGAGAATGGACGATTTGTAAACGGAATTGCCGGACAAGACGGAATAACCGTGCACATTACCATTGTCATCTTCTTGTATGTGTATGCCGTAACCTTGCTCTTTAAGTCCGGCTGCATAGCCAGCCCAACTGAACTCTGGTAAAGAACGTAGTACATCTATGCACGTATCGGCTATCTCTAATCGGCGTTTTTCATAAATGTCTTTCGGCTGTTCCCATCCACGCCGTTCATTGATAATGTACGCAGCCGACATTGCCCGTTCCGCTATCAGGTGGTCGTCATTAACCGTGCCGTTCATGTCCACACGGTTCACATCTATGTGCAGATGAAGTATGCCACTTTTCGCATCATGGTGGAGTACGACTACATACTGACTGTTCTTCACGTTAGTGGATTTCGCACTGGCACGTTTGGCCTTTTTCGAGAGGTCGATGGAGTCGAAGACTTGGATGTACTCGTTTGCCAACCTTACCCAATCATCCAGCGTCCAACCAGCGGATTCTTCCTTAGTTGGGGACATTTCCATCCTTATCACGTTACGTTTGAGCGGTCTGCCTTTGTTGATTGTACTGGCAAACTCTTTTTGCTTGAGTGCCATACGCTGATACATGGCTTCAGCCGATATGTCATCGGGCAAGAAGTTCACTTTCACTATCTCGGATTTGTCCTTGTTGACCGAATAGCGGACGGCATTTCCGCCGTGACTGATGGTGGCCGCTTTTGCTATCATTTGGCTGGGTATTTATTGGGTAATGTATTCCTGTATCTCATTCCAACGGGCTATAAGGGGAACGGCGGCACGCATCCACTGCTCCACGAAACGGGTGTCTGCAAAGTATTGCGCCCGATGGCTACCCTGTATCGACTTGACGGCTGCTGCTATTCGTATTAGCTCACCCCGTGCATCGGATAGGCTGCATAAGGCTTCCACTTCCTTATCGGTAAGCCGCCGTCTCGGATGTTGTCCCAAAGCGCATTTACGGATGTAGTTACTCAAAGTCAAGCCACAGGTCTCAGCGAGTTCCACGGCTTTTGCGTATTCCTTTTCGGTCACTCTGGCCTCCAGACGCTTTGTGCGCCTTATAGCCTCTTTCTTTTCATCCTTGTTCTCTTCCGTTATTGTCATATCTAATGAATTATAAGGTGATACTATAAAATAAAACTGGTTAGCCCGGTGCGAGCTTGCGAGCGGCAGGTATAGCTTATGTGGCATGGAAGCGCGGAGCGGTTTTGTGCGACATAGGCAATTCTTGTAACAGTCCTGACACGAACATCGGACATAGCACAACTCGTAGAGTGGACGGTTTATCCGAAGTCTTTATAAACGCCTAAAACAAACTTACTTCGCCACATTCTTTCCTCAAAAGACCGCTTCCGATAGTGTTGTAAATTAAACCCAAGTTCCGCCATAAACCAACGCTTTTCCAAAACGCCACGAATTGAAGCGTAAAAAGCCATGTCTCGCATTACAAAAAGCCATCTTTTGAAAGCCAATATATGGCATTTCTCGCCCGTCTCAATTTCACTATGATTTACACTCCGTCTCCACCATGAACGTTCCTGTCCGAAATAAGGTATAAAGATGGTTGCCCATTGTCACAACAAGTGGCGGTGTCCGACTTTGTATTTTCGCCATTTGGTACATCGGTGGCAATACAGTTCTCACCACTACCATCTTCACCAATCTCATAGACATGATTGCGCCGCTCTTTCACGCTCACATAATACGGATTGAGTATTTTTTGATTGTCCGCATACCATGCCGACACACAATGCACGGTGTGTATGCTTGTGCGGTTAGTCTGTTCGGATGTGATAATCCCCAACTCGGCCATTTTGTCAAGCAACCTCGAAACGGTTTTCTTGTCATAACCTAAACGGGTGGCCAATTCCACTTCCGAAAGAGCGATTTGTCCGATATGTAGCGTAACGGCAAAGCCTTTCTTCTCGTATTTTGTTTCTTTGATTACCGCAGCGTCAATGAGGCATTTCAATACCTTCATGCGGTCGATACCGTACTTGCTTCCTGCCAGGAAATCAAGCTGGCTGTCGGAAAGCACTATGCAATAATAAAAATCTTTCTTCATCTTCATATCTGGTTATTGTTCTACTAACTCTAACTGAAATTGGTCAACGAGCGTTTGCAAACCCGGACAACGCCTTATCATCTTTTGAAGCGTCATCATGGGGGTGTCTGCCATCAGCAGAAAGTCGGCTATGTCCAATCCCTTTTCCCTCTGTTCATCCGTTGCACACTGCTCCAATTTATCACTGAAAACGACCTTTGAGCAGATGGAAGAAAGCAACTGCGCTTTCTCTTGCCAAACCTCCTTCGCACCCAAATCAGGGCAAAGTATAACGGCACGATTCTTCAACACGGCAATGGTGTCAGCCTTGAAGCAGCCGTGTATTCCTCCGGTCGCCAGCCAAACAAAGTCTGGCATGAAGTGGCTGGCCACTAAAGCAGATTTCTCACTCTCCACAATGGCTACAGCTTTTGTCGGATAGTCGGCCAACAGATGTTCACCAAACAAGCATTGCTTCATGTTGAAGTGCTCCAGCCCCAATTCCGTATGCACCCAACTCACATAGTTTCTCGGTTCTTTTACCCGATGTCCTGTCACTGAATGATACAGCATAATTTTTCCGCCTCGCACTCTTCCTTGTCGGTCAATCTGCCAGAACACTGTGGAGCCTCTCCATTTCTTGGATGTCCCGACACAGTATAATTTGAACAGCCGGGATGTTTCTTTCTCACCAAATATACCCGAAAGAAAAATGAATAGCGGATTTCGTTTATAGTTGGTAAGTGAGCGGTTCATAATGTCACGGCTTATATAATCTACCGACTTTGGCAGCTCAATTTTTGTCAGTGGCTTCCACGACTTCCGTTCTTCCAATGCAATGGGATTATCTTTGAAATAATCCGATGGTTTGTAATGATATTGGCACGAATGTTCATGGTCGCACCTGCCCACATAATCAGGAAACGCAATCTGCCCTTCCGTATCAACATACTTGACGAAACATTGTTTCCTACCACATTTAGGACAGGTCAGCTTAGAACCTCGCTTGTATTTTTGGAGCGTAAATCGGTATTCAATCATAGTTCCTCCTTTTTATAAATGCAGTTCGTGCAGTTTGCAGTTATTGCAGTTTTGCAGATTACCAATGCCCTCTGAACTGCAAACTGCAAATACTGCAAAGTGCAAACAGTGTGGATTATTGCAGTTTTTCATATTCTCCCCTCTTAATTTTCCTGATTACTTTGTTCGCGGCAAGTTTGTTCAACACATACATCACAGTTCTTTCCGACATTCCGACTTCTTTACCAGCTTGGACGGCTTCGGCTGTAGAAAACAAATGAGGTACAATATCAAGCATTTCTTTCTTCTGTGAGTCTATGCTTTCCATCAACATAAATTTCTGAACATTGGAATAGCAATCCTCGAAATATGCACTTAGTCTGATGGCCGATTTTGTGGAGTCAATATCCACAAAATCTTTATGGACTTCGCCACAAGCCCATCGAAGTATTTGGAATACTAAAGCCAACCGTGCTGCAATTATGGGTGTTTTCATTACCCGGCTATCAACCATACTATCGTCTTTGATTTGGTTTACCTTGTGGATTAAGTCATTGCGCCAGTCGGTGAAATAGGCAGCAGCCTCCGTAGAAAAATTCAGTACGCTTTGTAAAGCATATTCGTTGTTTTCTTCCGTTATGAAACAAATCTCGCAAATACGGTTGATTATATCCTCCCACAAGATAGAATATTTCTCAAACGATGAGGATGTGGAATCTTCGTCAGTCTGCCAGTCTGATATTTCCTGTGATGAGGGATAAACGAAAATTATCCTATCCAACAGACCATTGTCCTTGTACCCTTTATCGACCAGTTCATGCACACGGGTTGTCTGCATCGTGCCAACTATATTTATAAAAGGCCGCTCAATATGTATAGGTATCGGCATACTGCACCTTGACACATCAAGAGGCTTGCCGCTAAAAGCTGTCAAAAGTTGTTCTATCAGTTGCCCCTTGCTGTATTGGTTCACGGCGTTGAACATTCCCATTATTTCATCCACATACACGGTCACTCCTCTTGGATTGTCATTAAGCGCACGAATAAGAGCTTCAGGAGTGAAGTCAGAAATGATTGTCCGCTTCAATATCGGTTTAGGTGGCAATGGCGGCCTTTCGTCTTTCCTGCCTTTCTGACTTTCCAGTATGGAATTGTAGTTTTCCATGTCTATCTTGAATTGCTTAATGACTTTGGCATCACGCTTGCGGATGGGGCGGAAAGCGAAGTCAAGCGGAGGAGTTTTACCCATGCCTGGCCGTCCAACTAGTATCAGATAAAGGATAGGACTACTAACCCAGCCACCACGGATGCGGATGTTGACAGCATTGCCGATGGCTGTTGACGCTGCAGCAGTAAGGGATGCCATCGTGTATTCAATGGAATAGTTCTCTTGCCGTGCCAATGCCAAAACCATGTCCTGCAACTTGGCAGGAAACACGTCCAAAGGTATCTTGTTCTCAATAACACCCTCGAACTCCATTCTGATGCTGTTGCACAAGTCAAGTGAATCCATTAGAATGTCCTGTTTCGTTTGGAGTTGACGAACTGAGCGGCTTCTTCCGCCAATTCCTTCTGTGATTTCCGCTTGCCGTCATGAAGCCATGCGTCAATCTCCGATTTAAGGAACATGATACGTTTGCCTCTCTTATGGTATGGAATCTGATGGCAACTTGTCCATCCGTAAACGGTCTGTTCCGCCGGATGGCTGGGCAAGTATTCGCACAGTTCTTTCAGGTTCATCCACTGGTCGGCAGGCCGTATTTGCGGGATATTGTTCAGACCGTCAATCTTGGAGTCAAGTTTATTCAACTTGTCCATCATCCATGACATTGCCTTGGGCAAATCTTCAAATGTAATGTTCTTGTCTTCCATATCATTATCAGTTGATTTTGCCGCAAAGTAATGGCAAATCCCAATACTGATTTATGGGTGACAAATATCACATAAAGAAACATCAGCAGGTCATAAGAATCATAAACAATATGCGCTGATTATCAGCATCTATAATGACAAATTCCATTATTAGATTTTTTCGCTTATGCCTCTCGGCATAAGCGAATCATCATTGAATCATAAGGTTGTGAAGATAAAAATGCACAGAAACAGAAAGCCACCCACATGAAGATGCAGATGGCTTATGACTTAAATGAAATGATATAAGAGGTTATTCGGTCATTGGCAAATCCAGCTTAATCGTCTTGGTCGCCTCTTCCTTTTTGGCATCAACGACCTTGGCATAAATTTGAGTTGTACGGACATTCGTATGACCAAGCATTTTGCTGACCGTATAAATGTCTGTTCCTCCGGCGAGTTGCAGGGTTGCATACGAGTGCCTAAAGCAATGGTAGGTGATGTGCTTCGTTATTCCGGCTTCTGCAACCCATTTCTTAATCGGACGGTTAATCCATGACGGGTCGGGAAGTCCTGCAAAAACAAGTTTCTCACCGTCTTTCCTTTCGCCGCAAAGTTGGTATGCCTGTTCGGATATGGGCATATACTCAACACCTTTGGTCTTTTGTTGGGTAAAGTTCAAGCGATAACCGCCATTAAATTCTTCAATCTCTGACCACTTCAATTTTTGTATGTCGCAATGGCGAAGGCCTGTCAAAGCTGAAAACAGCGAGGCTCGTTTTAATAATGGGTCACATGGAGTTTGCGCCAAACGGTTTAGCTCATCTACTGTCAAATATTCCCTACGGCTTTCTCGCCCTTGAATACCCTTGACCTTTGCCCCAATATCAACAGTCAGATAGCCATCAATAAAAGCCTGCTTCAATGCTGCCTTGAATATTGAGAAATAAGTGGATGCCGTGTTTTGAGAGAGAGTACCATTCTTTGTTCCACCTTGTGGTGCGTTGAGAATAAATTGCCGGAACGATTCTACAAACTTCAAGTCTATATGTGAAAAAGGAATAGCATTTCCTTTTGAATAAATCTTCAGCAGCTCATATACACGGTTCCAGTTGGCGATAATAGAATCAGAACTGTGCGCATGACGGGTGCGCTGCACATGGTCAAAGTATTCAATGAAATTATAACGGGAACGCTCTAACTGTTCTGCCTGTTCTGCATCTGTTTCAGAATATAAAGAAGCATTATCATATTCCTTCTGTCGCAGGCTTCTCACCTTATCGGCATAGATGCACGATTCTTGGTCTAACTGTGATTTGCATTGGATGATACCGTTCAAATCACGTTTAGGCTTATAAGTGGTTTTGCCGTCCTTGTCAGTTCGGGCGTTCCGCGACTTATCCCAAATGGGAGTGGTGATGGTACGGTTCAGGTATTCACGCACTCTTTGGGGAGAGGATTTGTCTGCTTGAAAAACCGGATAGGCTTCAACATACAGATACCATTCCTCGCGGTATTCTGACTTGCGGAGTTTTACCGAAACTCGTGTATTGGCCAACGCTTTCTTCATTGCTTCGCTCCTTTATATAGATTATCAATTTCTTTCTTGGGGGCATAGACGAAGTTACCTATCTGACGGGTAGGGATAGAAAATCTGCGGATATGCTGATAAACCGTGCTGTCATCCAAATGGAACTTCTTGGATATTTCGCCAATAGTATAACAGTCCTTAGGTTCCAGGCTATACAGTTTGGCAACAGGCTTTGGTTTTGCTAAAGCTTTCTTCCGTAGCGGATAGAGTTTCAACAGTTCTTCTTTGCTAACACGAATTTGGTTGGTGCCAAGATTTATATGTGAGATAGTACCTTTATGTATCAGACGGTACAAAGTGTCTTTACTGATACCGAACAGGGCATAGGCTTCTGACACCTTGATGTAATCTTGGTGCTTCGGGATGCTTTTCACGATTTCATCCAATCGCTGGTTTCGTTTCTCCTCGTCTTTCCTACGCTTATACGCAATATTGGAACAGCGTTTAGAGCAATACCACGATTCTATGGTCTTGGCGATGAACTCCTGACCGCAGACTTGACATTTACGCTTTATTTCAAACTTAGCTGCTGGCATAATACTGATAATTATTCGTTTATATTTAACCTATTTGTATTTTGTCGCACATTTCCTACTTTTTTATCGCGGCACAAATATGGTACAAATATACGATAAAAATCCGAGAAACAAGCAAATCTATCGGAAAGTGTTAAAACGAAAATAGGGCATAACTCATTGAGCTACACCCTATTTTTCTATTATTAGTTATCGTTGTTTACTGATACTTACTTCACGTCCGCGAAAACGGCAACCTGGTGATCGTCAATTCGACGGTCTACGGCAACCATTCCGGAAAGGGCGGCGGTATCGCGGTCTACGGCACGGCGGCCAAGCCGAGCAAGGCGGTGATCGTCAGCTGTACGATTGCCGGCAACACGACGGTGACGGTCGGAAACGGCGCGGGATTGCAGCAGGCTGCCGTCGGAGGGGCCATCGAGGTCTACAATACGCTGATCTCGGGCAATACGACGGACGGCGCGGCCGACGATGTCGCCTGGTTCAAGGACGCCAGCTACAAGGTCGCCAACTCCATTATCGGAGGCACGGTCTACAATGCCGACGGTATGGCTGTCGCAGGCGCGGCGTTCGATCCTGCCTCGATGCTCAGCCCGCTGGGCGACAATGGCGGTGCGACGAAGACCTGCGTGCTGCTCGGCGACGCGAATCCGGCGCGCCAGTACGGCATGTCCGCTTCGGAGCTGAAGATCCTGGGCGAGACGCTCGATCCGGCCTTCGGCGAGGCGGTCAGCGCCATCGACCAGACCGGCGCTTCGCGCACGGGCAAGACGGTGATCGGAGCCGTCGTGAAATAAATCTGTTCACAGGGGGCGTGCTTTCATCGGTGCGCCCCTTTTTTTGTATCTTTGGGGTCGTAACGCCCCTTTTATCTGTCGCGGCGTCCGGCCGCCCCCCCCCCGCAAGGAGGTGCGGTTTTGCATCGGCCCGACTTTTTTATGATCTTTACAGTTATGAAACTTTACAGAACCGGACTGCTGCTGCTTGCAGTCCTATGCACAATCCCGGTGTTTGCCGGGCAGCCGCCGCGGCTGAAGGTGGGTTCCTCGTCCGGGATTTTCGGCCCGGTGACGAACTGGACCTACGAAACCTTCGCCGAGGCGAAGAGGGCTGGCATCGACGCCATCGAGATCAGCGCGTCGACGCTGTTCCTGAACAAGGAGATGACCGACGATCGGCAGATCGAGGCGCGCTGCCGTCAGCTGAAGCGCGACCTCAAGCGCGCCGGAATCGAAATCTGGTCGGTGCACATGCCTTTCGGCCGCGAGATCGACCTCTCGCAGACGGACGAGGCCGTGCGGCAGCGGAGTGTCGAACTGCACCGCCGCGTGCTGCGCTTCTGCAAGATCCTGTCGCCGCGGATCGTGCTGTTCCACCCGAGCTGGTATCTCGGGCACGGGGAGCGCGACGCGCGGATCGCGCAGCTGGTGCGCTCGGTCGGGGAGCTGCTTCCCGATGCGAAGAAGATCGGCGCCCGGGTGGTGATCGAGAACATGCTGGGCTACGAACTGGTCAAGGACGGGAACTACGAACGCCCGCTGGGCCGTACGGTCGAAGAGGTGCTGCACATCATGTCGCTCGTGCCCCGGGAGGTGGACGCCGCGGTCGACACCAACCACATCGACAATCCCGAACTGCTGATCAGTGCGCTCGGACGCCGGGTGAGGACGATTCACGTCAGCGACGGCGACGGCCGCAACGAGTGTCACGAACTGCCGGGCCAGGGCCGGGGCGACAACGACTGGACGGCGATCCTGAAGGCCCTGTACGAGGATGCGCACTACCGGGGCGTCTTCATGTACGAGGTGAAGAAGGCGGAGTTCCCGCAGTTGAAGGCTTGTTACGACCGGTTGTACGAACAGTACGTGCAGTCGAAGCAATAAGGACGGTCGGGTTAAATGAGAACGCGGTTTGATGCAACTTCATCAAACCGCGTTCTTTGATTCAGGGCCGCTGGCCGGTCACCTGCGGACCACGATGCAGTTGGGGACCCCGCGCTCGCCCTCGTGGTCGAAGCGGCGGTTGTCGTAGGGATGGTTGAGGACGCCTTCCTGCGCCGTCCAGAGCGTCGAGGAGCCGCCGCCGTCGAGGTTCAGCGCCTCGGTAAGACCTAACTGGCGTGCGATGTAGGCTGTTTCGGCGATGGTCGCGCCGTCGCCCTGGCCTTTGAAACGCCCGTCGATCACGGCCATCACCACCGTGCCGTCGGCCCGTTTGCCGATCAGCGTCCGGGGATGGCGGCGCGTGTAGAAACTGCTTCCGGAGGTGTATTCGACCACCTTGCCGCCGTCGATCAGCACCGGGCCTGCGGCCAGCGCCGAGCGGTAGCGGCGCGCCACGTCGGCATACTGCGTCGTGTCGCACGGGAAGATCTCCATCCGGCGGCCCTTGCGGTCCTTGAAGGCGATGACGCCGTTGGTGCGGAATGCCTCCTCGGGGGTGGTGCGTCCCACGATCTTCCTGTCGAGCAGGACGAAGGTGACCGGTTCGAAGGTTTTGACGTTGAAGTAGCTGCCGTTGACGGCGATCTCCGCGCCGGCGGCCTTCCCCAGATCGCTCGTGGACTCGGCCCTGCGGTCGAGGTGGACGATCGAGGTGGTGAACCTGCGTCCGGGGTAGGTGGCGACGGAGATGCTCTGCCGCGACCCGAACATGTCGATCTGGGCGTAGCGGCATTCGGCGCCGCCGCCGAGATCGGCCGTGCGCCATTGGGCGGTGGCGAATGCAATCGAGTCGCGGGGAGTCTGCGCCGCGGCGCTGGAGGAAAAGAGGAGCAGCAAGGCTCCCGTCAGAATTTTGTTCATGGTTCGGATAAACGGGTTAGTAGCCACAAATTTACGCATTTAGCACGGATTTACCAAGCGTCGGAGCCGCTATTTTCGGGGAAAAACGGACGCCGGACCCTCCCGGAAACGAAAGCGCCCCCGGAAGTCCGGAGGCGCTGGTTTTTCGGGGCGGAAAAGCTGTTTACTGCTTGGCCTTGGTGTAGACCGTGCCCGTGCCCTCGATCGTGAGGGTGTAGTTCCCGTCGGCCGTTTTGGCGATCATGCCCGTCTGGGTGAAGTCGATGGTCTGGCCGTTGCCGAGGCTCTGGCCCTTGAGCAGGATTTTGTCCGCCTCGCCTTGAAGTTCCCACGAGGTGTAGACCAGCGTCGCCATGTTGATCGACCTGGCTGCGCCTTCGACCATGATCTCGACGCCCATGACGCCTTCGGGAGCAATCGGGTCGGGCATCGTCCATTTGCCGACGGCTTCGGCGTAGGTGGGATCGGTCGCAATCTTCGTGGCGGCGGTTCCGTCCTTCAGCTTGCCCGTGTAGTCTACGGTGACGGGGGCGCCGAGCAGCAGGCCGTTGGCGTCGCTCTTGTCGGCGTCCGTGGTCGCGAAGGTGCAGGTGCTCTCGTCGGTCAGCGCACGGACGGTGACGGTGTTCATCGAGGCGTCGGTGATGAATCCCGAGAAGGTTTTGGGGCTGTTGTCGGCACAGGCCGTCAGGCCGGCGAAAGTCAGTGCGGCGATCAGGGATTTGATGTTGTTCATGGTGTCGGATTTATCGGATTTGCATGTTGCAGCTAATATACGGAACTCTCGCTTAATGTGTGCCGTTTGCACGTGATTTTACATATTCGTCGATGGCTTTGGCCGCGGTGCGTCCCGCTCCCATGGCCAGGATGACCGTCGCGGCGCCCGTCACGGCGTCGCCGCCTGCGAAGACGCCCGGACGGGTCGTCGCGCCGCGCTCGTCGGCCGTGATGCAGCCGCGGCGGGTGGTTTCCAGACCGGCGGTCGTGGCGGCCAGCAGCGGATTGGGCGAGGTTCCCAGCGCCATGATCACCACGTCGCATTCGATTTCGAACTCCGAGCCCTCCTTTACCACCGGCGAGCGGCGGCCGCTTTCGTCGGGTTCGCCCAGCTCCATCTCCACGCACCGCAGGCCCGTCACCCAGCCTTTTTCGTCGCCGAGGACTGCGGTGGGGTTGGTCAGCATGCGGAAGCGGATGCCCTCCTCCTTGGCGTGGTGGACCTCCTCGACGCGCGCCGGAAGCTCTTTTTCCGAACGGCGGTAGACGATCGTGGCCTCTGCACCCAGCCGTTTGGCCGTGCGCACGGCGTCCATCGCCACGTTGCCGCCGCCTACGACCACGACGCGCTGTCCGACGTAGATCGGGGTGTCGTACGCCTTGTCGTAGGCATGCATCAGGTTGGCCCGCGTGAGGAACTCGTTGGCCGAAACCACGCCGTTGAGGTTCTCGCCCGGGATGCCCATGAAGCGGGGCAGCCCGGCGCCCGAGCCGATGAATACGGCGTCATAGCCTTCGTCGTCCAGCAGCGAGTCGATCGTCACGGTGCGGCCCACGATCACGTCGGTCTCGATCCCGACGCCCAGCCGTTCGACCTGGGCGATCTCGCGCGCCACGATCCGCTCCTTCGGGAGGCGGAATTCGGGAATGCCGTAAACCAGCACGCCGCCCACCTTGTGCAGCGCCTCGAAAATCTTCACTTCGTAGCCCATGCGGGCCAGGTCGCTGGCGCAGGCCAGCCCGGCCGGGCCGCTGCCGATGACGGCGACTCTGCGGCCGTTGCGCGGTGCGGTGCGGGACGCCGCGGCGCCGTGTTCGAGTTTCCAGTCGCCTACGAAACGTTCGAGTTTGCCGATGGCGACCGGTTCGCTCTTGATGCCCAGAATGCAGGAGCCTTCGCACTGCGATTCCTGCGGGCAGACGCGGCCGCAGATCGAAGGCAGCGAACTGTCTTCGGCGATGATGTCGGCCGCTTGCTGCAGCTCGCCCCGGTGCAAGGCTCCGATAAAGTCCGGGATGCGGATATTGACCGGACAGGCCGCTACGCAGCGGGGATTTTTGCATTGCAGGCAGCGCGACGCTTCGAGCGCCGCCTCTTCGAGGTCGTAGCCGTAGCAGACCTCCTCGAAGTTGGTCGCACGTACTTTCGGGTCTTGTTCGCGCACGGGGACGCGCGGTATCTTGTTTGCCATTGTAGTCGTATGCTTTTGGGGGTGTAGGCGGAGCGGCGTGCCGGCTCCGCCGTGCGTTTATTTGTCCAGTCCTATTTTACATTGGTGTCCGGCTTGGCGCTCGGCTTCGATGGCCGCGGCGCGCTGTTCCTGCGTGCGGTACATGCCCTGACGGCGCATCGCTTCGTCGAAATCGACTTCGTGGCCGTCGAATTCGGGGCCTTCGACGCACGTGAAGCGCGTCCTGCCTGCCACCGTCACGCGGCAGGCGCCGCACATGCCCGTTCCGTCGACCATCAGCGCATTGAGCGAGACGGTCGTTTTCAGCGCGTATTTCTTCGTCGTGAGGGCCACGAACTTCATCATGATCATCGGACCGATGGCCACGCATTCGTCGTAATGTCGGCCCTGCTTTCCGATCAGTTCGTCGATCACCTGCGTAACAAGCCCTTTGAAGCCTTCGGAACCGTCGTCGGTGGCGATATGGAGGTTTTCGGCCACGGCGCGCATCGCGTCGGTGTAAATGAGCATGTCGCGGGTCTTGGCGCCGATGATCACGTCGGCCTTGACGCCGTGTTCCTTGAGCCATTTGACCTGAGGATAGACCGGGGCGGTGCCTACGCCGCCTGCGACGAAGAGGTAATGCCGCTTGCGGAGTTCGTCGAGCGGCATTTCGACGAATTCGGAGGGGTGGCCGAGCGGGCCTGCGAAGTCGGCGAACGCTTCGCCCGCTTCGAGCGAACAGATTTTGCGCGTCGAAGCGCCGATGGCCTGCGTTACGATGGTGACGCTGCCCTCTTCGGCGTCGAAGTCGGAGATCGTGAGCGGAATGCGTTCGCCGTGTTCGTCGGCGCGGACGATGATGAACTGTCCCGGCCGGGCCGAGCGTGCGACGCGCGGCGCGAGGACCTTCATCAGCCAGATGCCCTCTGCGAGGAGTCTTTTTTCAAGTATCGGGTACATTTATAAATGGGTTTCCGGCTTTTATCCGCCTGCGCGGTAAAGCCGCATTGTCGTATCTTTAGTCTTCGACGATCGCCGTCGCCCGCAGCCGCCGCATCGGGCGCGTGGGATCGTTGGTTATGATCGTCACGAAATCGGTCACCACGCCGTACTCCTGCCTGCCGGGGTCGAGCGTCGCCTTGGCCGTGAACGAACTGCCGGCCGGGATGCGCTGTCCCGGCATGAGCGTCGTCGCGACCTTGCCGCCCGTCTCCACGGCGCGGACGATCAACTCGCCGTCGCCCGTGTTGGTGAGCGTGAAGGTGCGCTGCTGTTGGGGCGCGTTGTGTTTTACCGGGCCAAATTTAATAATATTTTCGGTTATCTGCACTTTCGGCGTCCGTCGGGTGTCGGCCGGGGACTTGTCGATGCCGATACCGTGGGCTACGATCAGCGTTCCGTTGCCGCGGCCGTCGGCCCGCACCTCCAGCGCGTCGCGCAGCGAACCGTAGAGGGGCGCGCCCTCCGGGTTGAGGTACATGAGGTTGATTTCGGCGGTCTGGCCGGGGGCGAGTTCGCGCGGATAGTCGGCGGCGAGCAGGCCGCTCGACTCCTTGGGATGCAGTTCCAGACGGACCGGGCGGTTCGACGTGTTGATGCAGCCGATGGCAGACTGGACCTGCTGTCCCTCGCGGATATAGGAGAAGGTGCAGAGCGTCGAAGCGAGCCGCAGACCGCCGCCCGCATCGACCGGATATAGCTCTTCGGTGGTTTTGGTGCGCGGGGTGACGGAGCCGCGCACGGTGAGCGTTGCGATCTTGCGCCGCTCGGAGGAGTAGACGCCCAGCTCTTTGGTGAAGGCGCCGGGACGGTTGGTCGGGTCGAACGTTACTTTGATTGTCGTTTTCTCGCCCGGACGGATCGGCCGTTTGGTGAATTCGGGTACCGTGCAGCCGCAGGTGGTCACCACGTCGAGGATCACGACGGG
>ERZ780218.655-NODE-655-length-29442-cov-3.813897_pt1 | contig 29442 bp, 28 predicted proteins | sample MGYA00510975_ERZ780218 | MGnify/ENA primary metagenome ERZ780218 (study PRJEB29588, sample SAMEA2152063) | human gut metagenome | biome: human gut; feature: human-associated habitat; material: faeces | place: Denmark | collected 2008/2010 ... | reverse complement strand
ATAAAAATATTATATAGAAAATCTTTACTTTAATATAAAAGCTATTGCAAAATCTTTACCTTTTGGGTATAATATTACCATACGAAGTAAAGATTTTTGTTTTATAGGTGAAAAATGATAATCAATGAAGTTAAATTAAAAGGATTGCTTAAAAAGAAAGGCATTACAAAGTCTGCTCTTTGCGATGAAATCGGTATTTCTTCAAGAACGATTGCTAAAATTGGCAAAGGTGAAGATATTAACGACAAGGTTGCTCAAAAGATAGCCGAGTTTTTAGGCGTAGAAAATACTGACTTGGTGGAAGACAACGTTATACTTAAAACCTTACAAACGGAAAAGAAGTTAAAGGTTAGCGGTGGGCTTTATCACGAAACGCAAATCAAGTTAACGTATAATTCTAACCACATAGAGGGAAGCAAACTAACGGAAGAACAAACCCGTTATATTTTCGAGACTAAAACGGTTGGAGAGTTGCCGTTTAACGTTCAAATAGATGATATTATTGAAACGAATAATCACTTTAGATGTATTGACTACGTTATAGACAATGCTGTGGACGAGCTTTCTGAAGAATTTATTTTAACTTTGCAAAAAATCTTAAAAGAAGGCACTGAACATGCTAAAAATTACGGCGCAGGCAAGTATAAATCTTTACCGAACGTGGTAGGTGGTATAGAAACTGCAAAGCCTGCCGACGTTGCTTTAGAGATGAAGAAACTTATCGCCTGGTATAATTCAATAAAAAAAGTCGCGTTTGAAGATATAGTTGAATTCCATTATCGTTTTGAGACGATTCACCCGTTCCAAGACGGAAATGGTAGAATTGGTCGTCTTATAGCATTTAAACAGTGCTTGAAGAATAACTTTATTCCATTTTATATTGATGACGCTAACAAGTGGCTTTATTATCGTGGGCTTCGTGAATGGAAGAGTGAAAAGAATTATTTAATTGAAACTTGCCGTTTTGGTCAAGATCAATATAAAATGCTTTTGAATTATTTTGGTATAAAGTGTTAAGTCTAAATTTTTAGTCTCCTATATAATGGCACAAGGACCTAAAAAAGAAATTTTATAAAAATTTTCCAAAAAAATGTTAAGTTCAAAAAATAAGGTTTCTATATAAAGGTACAAAACAAAAACAGGAGATATAAAAATGCAAGCAACAGTATTTTGTAAGACAACGGCAAAAGCAACTCAATCATTTTTCGTTAAAGTAGGTGGAAGAGAATATTTTCTTTTTGAGCAAGACTTTAGAAAAAGCAACAAGGAATTCTTCCGTAATGGTGTAGGCGTGCACGCAATCAATAATTATTCGGGCGTACACAGTACTGCGGTTAGAAAAACCTTGGACAAACTTCCGTCCTATATTCGCTATATCGAAAAAGAATACGACGTAGCCATTTACGAAAAGACCAAGAAGAAGTTGGAAACGAAAAAGAAGAATCCATATAAACGCGATACCTTTAGATGGCAAGATTATGCTTGGGAGGTGGCGTAATGTATTATAAGATTAGACTTAGTTTCGACCATGATGAAGACGGATACGCTTGGGTAGAAGAGTACGTAAATGTGAACAGCCTTGAAGAAGCAGAAAAACGCATTCCGCAAATTGCAAAAGATTATAAGATTCCGAAAGAATACGACGTTGATATTCAAGAAACAAGTATTTATGAAATGATAAAATGCGAAAAAGAGGAACTTTGGTCCAAAATTCGTAACCATTATATGTATCGAAAGTACGATATGGATACGATTACAATTCGTCAATTTGCCGACGTTCAAAAAGAACTCAAAAAAGATAAAGAAAAAATCTATGAGATGCTTAAAGACGAGGGCAGGTATATCAGAATTTGCGAGTTGGTTAAAAAGAGGATTGACAAAAGTAAAGTTACCATTTCGGAATTTGAGCAGATAGTATTAGATTTGTATAATGCAAAAACCGATGAAGAGTGCGAAAAGATATTTAAGGAAAGAATAAACAAATGAAATACTTGTTTTTTGATATAGAGTGTGCGAATTGTTTTGATAGAAGAGGTAAGATTTATAGCTTTGGTTACATTATTGCAGATGAAGGATTGAATGTCATTGAAGACGAAAAGGATATTGTTATGAATCCTGATGTTGACAAGTGGGATTGGTATGTTTTGAAAAATATATTGGCGTATTCAAAGAAAGACGTCGAAAGTAAATCTAAGTTTAATAAACATTACAATAAAATCAAACGTCTTTTAGAAGATGAAGAGACTATTGTTTGTGGTTTTAGCGTAAAAGACGACGTTGGCTACATATTAGATGAGTGTGAAAGATATAAATTAGAGCCTATAAAAATTAGATTCTTCGATATACAAAGGTTGGAAGCGAAAATATCGGGTTTAGATAATAAAGGATTAGGCGAGGCCTATATATCTTGGTGCAAGCAGTTGCCATTAGGGGCGCATAGAAGCGACGTTGATGCAAAATTCACTTTAGATTTAGCAAAAGAGATATGTAAAAAACAAAAGAAAACACTTCAAGAATTTATATTGGAAGATGAATCGTTAAGCGGCAAAACAGATGGTTTTAAGTATGGGTTTAATGATGAGCAACTTGAGACTAGAGATGAAAGATATGAAAGGAAAGAAGCCGAAAGGTTATTGCGATTTACGGATATAAAAGACAAATCTGGGTTTCGAGAACTAAAAGAAAAGTGTAAAGATTACATATTGAAAGGTAGTAAAAACAATCTGTTGTTTTTAAGGCATATGGAAAACGTTAAGCCAAAAACTGATAGAGAACAAACTTTATTAGGTAAAAGGATTTCTATAAGTTTAAATTACGAAGCCTACAACTTCACTAATATGATGAAAATAGTTCAACTAATTTGTGATTGCGGAGGCGAATATGTTAAAAAGGCTTCAACGGCGGATATCTTTGTTAAATATCATTTAATTGAAGATGGTAAAGAACGCAGGTGTTCTAAATACGAGTTTGTACAAGAAGAAATTAAAAACGGTAAAGAGATAGACATCGTCGAATTTGAAGACTTTTTAGAGTTGTTAGGGCTCACGGAAGAAAAACTTAACGAATTACCTATTGAAGACTACGAATATTTGATGGATGAAAAATATAAAAGAGAAAAATTAGCATAAAGTGTTAAGTCTATAAAAAAACAATTCTATATAGTAGTATCAAAGTTAAGGAGTGTTCAAAAAATGGGCAGAAAAGAAAGATTAGAATTTTTGAAAAACGTAAAAAGAGAAGAAATCAAACAATTAGTTGTGCAACTTAGAGAGCAGTTGGGTGTTGAAAGCGAAGAGTATGATAAAGCAAAATGCTGTCAAGCCGAAGTTGAAATGGAAATTATGGAGTTAGAAGGATTGTCAGACAAGGATTACCCAAAATATCTTAAATCTAAAGAAATAGAAACATTGCTAAAGAGATTAAAGGAAGATGCTTTTCTTAAATTTATTGATAATGACGATTTTCTTTATGCAAATAGGAACAAAAAATTTACAATAGAAGAAAAGGTCGCAATAATCGTTCACTCAACAAATCAAAGTTTAGAAAGTAAGTTTGACGCTCTAAACGAAATTTTAAACAAGGCGAGAAACAAAGAACTAAGTAAAAATATTAAGTTGTGGATAGATTACAAACAAAAAATTCTTGAAACGGTTCAATCAATTGATAATTGCCAAGAAGTATTTGTTGTATGTAATAAAGTAAGAAACTTACATGATAACGTATTACCACAAGTTTTCAGAAAACTTGATGATTGCTTAAAGTATTGGTCAGAAAGAAGAATTGATATTGTTAAGGTTATAGATAAACCTGAAAACAAATCGCCTAGAAATCAAGTTATATTAACAAGCGATTATAAGATTTCAGATATAAGTTATGCAGATGTTGAACACGAATATAAAAATTTGTCAAAAGAAGAGAAGTTGGAGTATATCAAAGTTCAATTCAAAAATCCGTTCAAACCATTTACGATAATAAGTTGTTCAGTATATGGCGGAGTTGCGATTGTTGCTGATAGTCGAGATAAAAAAGTAAAAGCTCAAGTTGAAGAGTCTAAAACTCGTGACAGAAGAGATGGCTGGCTTGAATGTGTAATCCCAATATATATGTTCCCTAATGGTTGGATGTCTGGTGATGAGCATTTGATAGCAAGTTGTTTGTATAGGGAATACGATAATTTATGCGATATCAAGGCATTAACCCCAACGATGGAACAAAAAGAGTATATAAAATACTTAAAGAAAGCGATTAAGGAGGATAAATAAAAAATGAAAATTGTATTTAGTGACCTTCCAATGAAGAAGGAATTACACAGTTTTAATTATAAAGTTAATGGTAACAAGACCATTGAGTATGACGGCGAAACTATTTTCCCCGTTAACTCAGTGCTTGCAAAAACGATGAAGAAGGGCGAAAAGATAAAGGTTGTTCTTCTTTCAAAAGTAGACATTGAAGGCAATAGCGCAATTAATGCAGGGAAGTTCCAAAAAGAACTTAATGAAATTAACCGTTCTATCGGTGCAGATATTGAATATATCACGCTTGCAACGCCTTTTGAAGAAACGCGTGACGTTCACGAAACGTTGCTTCGTGATATGGTGGCAAAACTTGAAGATAATGCGGAAATTATCGGCGACGTAACTTACGGACCTAAACCACTTCCTATCATTATGTTTGCAGTTATGAATTTCGCTGAAAAATTCTTCAAGACAAAAATTAAGAACATTGTTTATGGTAAAGTGGATTTCGTTGACGACGGTAGCGGTACGGGTAAAACAAAGCCCGTTAATCCCGTTTTATACGATTTGACTCCGCTTTACTACCTTAACAACGTAACGAACTCTATGGAGTATAAATCTTCCGAAGACGCAGTAAAAGCATTAGACACCTTGCTTGATTTATAAGAGGTGAACGATGTTTACGAGAGAAGAATACGAAAACTTAATAAATAATTCTCCTCTCTTTGAAATCGACAAGGAGAGTTCTCCTGCGCTCTACAAATCGGAAAGATATAACTTTTTAACGCTTCTTACGGATTATTATAGGTTTTATATTTATCCTAATAAATCGCTTGATTCATATAGTATGACACTTGTGGAAACGGCAATGGAGTGTATCAAGTATTACGATAAAGAAAAAGGCGAGTTTTTGCATTTGTTTAACAGTTCAATGAAACGTGATTTACATATAGCAAAGGCGAAAGAAATTATCGAAGAGAAGAGACAGGGTATAAAGGTTTCAAACGAGGACGATAAATTAATTCGTAAAATCATAGCGCTTGCCAATAGTAAGGGGTTAGATATTTACGATAGAAGCGTTCAAGAAAAGATTTCAAAGGCTTTAAATTTGGAGACGTCAAGATTGCAAGAGTTACTTCGGATAAACGACGACGCGGTTGCTGTATCAAGTACTGTGACTAATGAAGACGGCGACGAAGTGGAATTATTTGATTTGCAATCAAGTCATGAGAAGAACGCAGAAGATAAAATGGCGGACGAATCAGCGTTTGTTTCGCTTGTTGAAAAAATTAACGACGTGTTTAAAGCAATTCAAGATAGACAAAAGAAATTGCTTTCAATGCTTTTAACGGCAGAAATTATCAAAGCGTGCGATGAGGACTTAGATAAAGCAAAAAATGTTTTAACGTGTAAAGAATTATTTAATAAAGAAGTGTTTGATTATTATGAAAAACACGGCGAATTGCCAACGGCAAAGCAAATAGGCGAAATTTTAGGAGTGTCTGAACAAAGTTTAAGTAGAACTTATAAAAATTTCAAAGAAAAGTTGAAGGTTTGATAAAGGGATTAAAAATGAAAGAATTAATAAAAATTGAAGAAGAACTTGCGCAATTAAAAAATAGCAATACGAATAACGAAGAATGCTTGGTAATAGATGCTGCAAACGTATACTTGCTTGAATCAAAAAAGCAGTTGTCGCTTATTGATTATTTTGAAGAAAATTGGAGAAATTCTGTTTTTGACGCTACGTGGTCAATGTGTTATACTAATCCAGGTGAAATAACGACAATCAAAAATATTCAAGTACATTGTCTAGAATGTTGGATGAAATATAAAATTGCAAAGAAATTTGTGAACGGAACTTTGAATGAAGACTGTTTGGAATATGCAAAGAAGTACACTCCAGATATTTATTGGATGATAAAACCAATTTAAAAATATTTCAAAAAACTGTTAAGTCCTCTAAAAAATGTTTCTATATAATACCAAGAACGAAACGTTTCAATAAAATTATTGGAGAAAATAATGCTAAATTTAAAACTAACTAAAGCACAACATTTTATGCAACCAGAATCTACGGTTGAGGCAGATAATAGACGATTGGAACAGTTGGAAATGTTAATGGCTATTGATGACGGAAATTATCACGACGTTAAAATTACCACTAACATTTTAGATTTAAGATATGACAGAAGAGACCAACGCCTTTTAACTGCTATTAACGGGGTAAAAGTCATTTATAAAATGGCTAATGGTGGAAGTCTTATACTTATAGGAAATTTAGGCTGTTCGTTTAGACAGCCGTTTGGTGGCGAATTTTTCGTTAAAAAGGTTGTAGTGGAGGAGAATACTGTATTTGATAATATTGTTGGGGCAAATGAGCGATTAATTTTTACTAACTATCCTGTGGATATTTCAAGCATGCAAAATAAACTTGCCGAAATAAGTAAAGACCCTAATCTTGTTTTCAACCTTTCACAGTTTGATGAGTTTATGGAAATCTTTGAGTTCTATAAGGCATTGTCGAGCGAATTAAATAACAACACACATTATTCTATTGAAAGTATTTCAAGACCATATTATTTTGTTCCTATCGACCAAAAAGAGATTGAAGTTGAAGAAGAATATGCTATTAAAAATCAAAACGGCATCGTAATCGGTTACAAATTAGAGGATTACAAATTTGAAACTCTTTCAACCGAATTGCAAGATTGTGTATTAAGACTTATTGACGTAAAGATTAAAGCAAGCGTTAAAGATATTAAGAAGATTAAGGGGTTTTCGGATAATTTATACTTGAGCGACGAAAGTGAAATTAATGAGAAAAACGATAGAAATCTTAACAGCTTTGATTTGAAAAACATTTACACCGAAGAAGATGGTTTAGTGCTTTCGGGCGAAGCAAAAACAATTATTGATAACGCTAGATATTTGCACCTTTACGATATGGGGCAAAAGGTAAAATTAGAGTCCATTGATAACTCGCTTCGTTTGATTAATCAAGGCGCATCAGGCGCGGCGGCGGAACTTTTAGAATACATAATCGGCGATAAACAAATGCCGTCTAATTATTCGAGAAGAACGCTTAACGATAAGAAAGATAAGTACATAGTGCATTTGGACGAATCACAAAAACAAGCATTTTTGATGGCAACTGATGGTTCGCCCGTAAGTCTTATTAAGGGACCTCCGGGAACAGGAAAAACTTACGTTATCAATGCAATCGTTCAATATATTACGAAAGAATTAAAGCAAAAAGTGGTAATTTCTTCTCAAACGCATGTAGCGATTGACAACGTTTTAGATGAAATTATGGAAAATCACGACCCGATTATTCCTAACCGTATTACAAATAGACGCAATAAGTATTCCGGCCAAGAAATCGATACGACGATTTATAAAACTTGGGCAAAGAAATTTAGTGAGCATAATAAACTTGCGAGAAATCAAGGGTTGGCGACTCAAATTTTGCAAGACATTGCGAACTTTAACGGGGAAAAGAAGTTTAGGTTTTCTGAAAGCGTAGAGTTGTCTGATTATTCCGTAATAGGGGCAACGACTACCACAAGTGCAATAGGCGGTAAAAAGGGCTTAGAACTTTTTGAAGGGTACGATTGGCTTATCATTGACGAGGTTTCCAAATGCCCAATAACCGAGGTTTTAAGATATTTGCCTTACGTTAGCAAGATTATCATGGTCGGCGACGACTATCAACTTGCGCCTCTTCTTGAATTCCAAAAAGAAGAAGTTGAAAGCCTTACTGCTTACAATGAAGATATGTTTGAAAAGTTAAAGAAAACGTATGAAGAGTCCGTCTTTGCAAAAACACTTGAAAAGGCGAAGAAAGTGGGTAGACTCGTTACTCTAAACGTGAACTATCGTTCGGTTGCGCCTGTTCTTAACGCATATAATATTTTCTATAATAGGGAGCTTATCGGTATGCGTGAAAAGGTAAAACCTAGCAAAGTGCAGTTTAGCGATAAATATCAAATGTTCAACGATAAAGATGTTTTCTTTGTAGATGTTAAAAATGGTAAAGAAGCAACTGAAGGAACTTCAAGATATAACGTGGAAGAGTTAAGGGCGACAAGAGAAATCTTAGAAATGCTTTTAGAAAATACGTTAAACCCTGAAAAAGTTTCCGTGTCTGCAATATTCCCTTATGGTGCACAAATAGATAAATTCCAAAGAGAAAACAAGGAACTTATCAACAAGGCGAGAAAAACGTTCAAAAGTTTTGAAATTGATACGGTTGACGCTTTCCAAGGAAGAGAAACGGATATCGTTTTAGTAAACACAGTAGTAACCGATATGTCAAGAGGTAACTTCTTAAACGATTTTAGACGTATTAACGTTTCTATGAGTAGAGCAAGGGACAAGTTGTTTATATTTGGTAATCCAACCACTCTTTCTAATATCGATATGAAGGTATCGTCTGGAGGAAAGAGAAGATACTTTGCCGATATTATTGACGATATCAAGAGATTTGGACAAAGTATAAAATTTGACGGAGGTATTGATTATGAGTTTGCAAGTAAGCCTAAAATTAAAATTATCTAAACAAATAAAAAAAGTTAAAGTCAAATACAATACCTTTGAAAAAGCAACGTATGACGAATATTTGATTTGTAGTCTTGCTTTGAGAACCGCAAATGATAAGAACCAAGAGAAAACCGCGTTTGAGTATATTGACGATATAACAGGAGAAGGTAGCTTAAATAAGCATTTTAGAAATATCTACGCAAGGGTAAAAACTTTTTCGGAAGAACAACTTTCTAAAATTATGACGAACTCTATGATACCCACGCTTAAACTCGATGAAAAAAATCGTTATGAGTATTATCCACAATTAAAAGTTTCAGTGTTTAATAAGAAGATATATCATGGGGATTTAGGTGAATATACTAATCTACCGCAAATTATAAAGATTAACGAAGAAATCATTGATATGAGCGTAGAAACGGTTAGAGATGATACGAAACCTGAACAATACTCAATTAACTTTGATGAGAAAGAGAATGTAAAGGTTAGAATCTTAAACGAGTACTTATCCATTGATAATGCAGTATTTGAAGAATCGTTGTGTTTAGACCTTGGAAATATCAATACTTATCAAGGAAAAATTCACGATAAGGTAGATGGTGACGGATGGAGAGTTCTCAATAATTCCGCATTAAACAATTTATTTTCGAACAAGAATTTCTATTATGACGCAGGGGATCACATCCTTATTAGAAACGATAGTGTTAGAAAGACTATTATCTCTAAAGTTCACGGGTTGTACATATATAAAGAAGAAATAATTTCTTATCAAGGTAACGCCGTTCTTTGCGATAAAGTAATTGATTTTCTTTTAGAGAATAAAACTATCGGCGAATTTAAGCCAAAGTCAATACTATTCTTGTTGAAATACGTATCCGATAAAAAGGCACAAAAAGTTGTTAATAGCATGCTTCTCAAAAAAGAGGAAAAAGAAGTAGCACTTTACGGCTTGGATTTGATGGAACGTGGGCTTGTTGATGGATGGCTTGTAACCGTTACAAAAATCTTCTTAAAGTATGCAAGTGGATATCAGTTGAACTTGATTTATCAAGCAAATGCCGAATTAAATTATAGCATAGAGCAACTGATTAAAATTGATGCGGATTTATTGACTCCTTTGCATAAGGAACAAGTAGAAAAGTATAATGCGGATTTAGAGGCAAAGAAGAAAACAATTATTGAGCTCACGGGTATTATAACAACGAAAGGCTTGCGTGAAAGAGCAAAAGATTTAGAGTCGGATGAAACGACTAAAAAGTTCTCAAAACTTTGTAATCGTTTAATTGGTCACGTTAATGAAGGTCTAGACGATGTTTCTTTAGCGACTTTAGAACAATGGCATAAAGACGCGTTAGAATTAAAAGAAATCAGTTTGATTATTGAAAGAAGATTAGAAGCAATTAAATAATTCAAAAGGGCGAACCAATCGGTTCGCCCTTTCTCGTTTCATTCAGTTTCTCTATATTCAGTTGTATTTTCTTTTCTTTCTTTTTTTGACGGCTTTTAGTATAGAATATCGTCGTGCGATAACTACTTTTTAGTTTATAGTCATTAGAAAAACTGGTATTAAATTGGTATTATTTCGGTATTGAAGTTACTGCAAACTTTGAAAAACACTTCAATTAACCGTCGAAATTAGCCGATTTGGATGTAAAATAGTGCTTAAAACGGCTAAAAACGCAATAAAATTGCAGTTTTTTTGCGATATTTTGCAAGGGAAGATGAACTCCTAAGCGCAAGGCCCCCGGTTCGAGCCCTGTTGTCCCACGTCATAAACTGCGTTTTTGACCAAACCAACTCATTTTATTTGTTTGTTTGTCTTATGCTTGTTTATTCCTTTTCCCCGCGAGTACACAGTATCCCGCGGGGTTCCCATATTTTAAAAACGCGCAACATTATGTGTTGTGCTTTTTTATGTGTCGGGAAATAACATCGGGCTCGAATAAGGCGGCATCCCTCCTTTGCGAATTTGCTTATCTATATCGTTTGCTTTCGAAATATAGTATGCTCTCCACTCTTCTTTCGAGAAGTAGTATCTTGGTGCTTTTCGTTCTTTATGACAACATTGTCATGGACAATAACATGAAATATTGCAAAGCGTGTACCAACATGTTATAATATAGTTACTAGACAACTAAATAGCATACAAACAAACAGACGAAGGAGTAAAATGATGGGAAAACATTTGAACGCGAAACAGAGAGAACTCGAAAAAAAACTTAAGAATCAACAGAAAGGTATGATGTATAATAAATCAACAGATGCAGTATCAGTACCGACGCTCCAAGCGGCACCGAAAAAAGCAGCGGAAGCAAGCACCTTAATAACCCCGGGAACTTTAAAAACCAAAGCAAAAGCAATGGGGTTAAAATCCACGTTGGTTTTCGACGACAAGATTGTTGTAACGTCTTTCCTTAATTCTAAAACAGAGGAAAACGAAAAGTGTGCGCACATAGAAAAAATTACGGATTGCAATGGACAGACAATTGTTGAGCGCCCGCGAATGTTCAACACGTCTATAAATGCCCAACAAGTCGATCTCAGTAAGGATAATGATGAAACAAATTACCCAAATCCCGCATTTGAAGACTGTGGAAGAGATTATATCAATATAAAGAGTGCGCTTGAGAAAAGGGTATTCGGAAAAACCTACAATAAAGACAATTTGCATGTTCAGATTGCCTATAACATATTTGATATCAAAAAGATAATCGGAACCTATATAAATAATATAACCTATATTTTTTATAATTTAGGCAGAGAGGAATATAACGCAAAAAAGGATATTATCGGCAATCAGGATAGTGACTATATAAATAAACTCCTGAACAATACCTCCGCGTATTTTACATATTTTGACGGAGTGTTTAAGCAAATAACGGATCGTGATTCAAATAAAGATCGTGAAGTTAAAAACTCATATAATGCGCTCGTTTTAAAAGTACTATATTATTTGCGTCAATTTTGTATGCACGGGAATACATATACTAAAAGAAACGAGGAGAGTTTTTTATCCGATACTGCCTTGTATAATGTCAAAGATTTTTTTGCAAAAGCAGATCCTCAAATCAATGAACTTATTGATGCCGTTTATGCTGACGGGATAAAAACAATAAACAATGATTTTATGGCTCATGCAAAAAATAATATGTATATCATATGCGAGGTTTACAAAAACGAAGTTGAAGATTCTCTGATGAAAGAATATTATGATTTTGTTGTCAGAAAAGAAGGAAATAATCTCGGTTTTAATACTCGCCAACTAAGAGAAATTTTGATAGACAAGTATGTCGGCAATTTGAGAGATAAAAAATATGACACGTTCAGAAATAAACTTTATACCGTTTTAGGTTTTATTCTCGTTAAAGAAATAAAGCGCAATCCGAAAATCCAGGATAGTTTTATTGCTAAATTGCGGGCAAATCAAAGTGGTGACGAGGGTAAGCTGAACATTTATAATGAATTTGCCCCGAAAATATGGTCGGTTGTTTCTTCTAAATTCAACTCCGCAATTAAGTGTTTTGATGAGGAATCGCTCTCCAAATTCAAAGGCTATAAGGATATAGATGAATCGCTGATAAGCAAATATGGCATTACCGTTTCGAACACCGATACGTTAGTGAAAATACTCTATTTCTTATGTAAGTTTTTAGACGGGAAAGAAATAAATGAATTATGCTGCGCGATGATAAATAAATTTGATAATATCAACGATTTGATAAAAACCGCTGCTCAATGTGGCGAGGATATCGAGTTCGTTAAAGAATACAAATTATTCATTAACAGTAAAGACCTTTCCGATCAAATCAGGGTCGTAAAAAGTATAAGCAAAATGAAGCCTGAGTTATCAAACATCGGAGAAGTTCTTTTACTTGACGCTATTGATATTCTCGGATATAAAATCAATAAATATAAATGTGACGCGGACGGCAATAGATTAGTCGATTCAAATAACAAGCCTGTATATAGCGAAGAATATTGCACATTTAAGAAAGATTTCTTTGAAACATGCGAACTTGACGAGTTCGGAAGGGTTAAATATGATAAAAAAGGAAAACCGGTTATAAATCATAGACGAAGGAACTTTATTATAAATAACGTATTATCAAGTAAATGGTTCTTTTATGTTGCAAAATACAATAGACCTTCGGAATGTCAAAAATTTATGAAAAGCAAAAAACTTATTGCTCTTGCATTAAAAGATGTTCCGGAAACGCAGATTGCCAGATACTATCATTCTGTTACCGGTGGAAGAGAGCAAACAGATTCCGAGGCAATGCGAACGACTTTAATCAGCCGTTTGCACGAGTTTTCCATAAAAGATGTTTTAAGCAGCGTAGGGTCGATGACGGCATCCGAAAATAAGAGACAGATTGAAAACAGCCGTAAAGAACAAATGAAAGCGATTGTAAAACTCTATCTCACCGTGGTGTATCTAATTGCCAAAAGTTTGGTTAAAGTCAATACAAGATTTAGCATTGCTTTTTCGGCGTATGAAAGAGACGTTTCCTTACTTGCAGATGAAAACGAATCTATTGCACTGGCAGACAATGATGACGATAAATGGAAAACGGGAAACTATATTTTTGCACTTACGAAACACTTTTTGGATAACGATGAACCTTATTTTGATAAATACAATAATGCGCTGCAACAAATAAAGGGTATTACCGATCCCAACGAGAGGCGTTTGGCTTATCGTGCAAACGATAAAGTTATTAAACATACCCATTTTAATTTACATACAAACAAGTATGTAAAGGATAATTACGAAAAAATTAGCAAAATGAACAAAATTGTCACGGAATACCGTAATAATGTACAGCACTTAGCAGTAGTGAACAACATAACCAAATATTTAGGCGATATTTCGGAAGTGACCAGTTATTATTCGCTTTATTGTTATATATTGCAAAGACTATTATTGGATAATAACAATAACGATAAATTTGCGGAAATAAAGGAAAAACTGATAAAATTCGGAACTTATAACAAAGATTTTATGTGGCTAATAAATGTTCCTTTTGCATATAATCTTCCGCGCTATAAAAATTTAAGCAACGAAGAAATTTTTTATGACGTAATTCAAAATAAATAAAAGGGAGCGTTTTTTGGCAGAGCGTACTATATTTATTGAAAACAGATGTAAAATCGGATATTCAAACGATTACTTGAAAATTGACAGAGAGGGAGAGATTATAACGTTTCACATTGATGAATTTGACGTTATAGTTTTCTCTTCTCTTGAAATTTCATGTTCGCTTTATTTACTCAACAAATTATCTGAAAAAGGCAAATCCGTTATCTTTTGTAACAGCAAGAAATTACCTTATTGTAATTTGTCTCCGTTAACCGGAACACAAAATGCTTATCTGCGTTTACAGGAACAGTTATCCTGGAGCAAAGAGGCAAAAGATATTATTTGGAAAAAGATAGTTGAAACTAAAATACAAAGCCAATTAGATGCATTAAAGTTTTTCAGAAAAGACAAGGTGTCATCTATTCCTATGGTTGAACTTGGTGATTACGGAAATGCAGAAGGTCGCTTTGCAAACGATTATTTTCATAATATGTTCGGCAGACGTTTTCTTCGCCATAATGTTGATAACATAAACGCGGCATTAAATTATGGATACGCCATCCTTCTATCTGTTACAGCCAGAATCATAGCAGCGCATGGCTATAACCAGTTGATAGGCATACATCATTCAAGCGCAACAAACAATTATAACCTTCCTTGTGATATTATGGAGGTGTTTCGTCCAATTATTGACATTATTGTTAAATATCACGGAGATGTGTCTCTTGATACAACCTACAAATGCGAATTAGTTCGCTCAATATATAAAGATGTCAAATATAAGGGACAAACACTGTCGGTTAAATACGCAATAGAATTATTTTTTATGGATATTGTAAAATCAATGAAAGATGGTGTAAATAGGATAGGAGAGTTTAGAATAGTATCTTGAGTGAAAAAGTATTTTTTGTTTTATTTGATGCCAAAATAAAAACAAGCGCAGAAAAAAGGCAATACCGTTTGTTTGTAAAACATTTAAAACGCGAAGGATTTTCATTGATGCAAAAGTCGGTATATATCAAATATTGCGTGGATTCTTTATCTCTAAAAGTCCAGTCGGGACGGATAAAACGTTTTACTCCAAATAACATTCAAGTAATTATCTTATCTGTTTCCAAACAAGCATTTGTTAACGGCGCATATTATAACTGCCGGTGCCCTCAATTACAAGCAAATAAATCTGTTTTTTGTATTTGATTTGACAAAAGATACAAGATGTTGTATTCTGTAAGCACAATAGCCCTCTCGTAGTTGAGGGTTCTGAGACGGGAGTGACTTCCACTATAATAAAATTTGCGCACAATAGCCCTCTCGTAGTTGAGGGTTCTGAGACCAAGTCTTTCATTGTTGTTCCTTTTCCCTTGGCACAATAGCCCTCTCGTAGTTGAGGGTTCTGAGACGGAACAGCTATGATAACACGCATATCACCAGCACAATAGCCCTCTCGTAGTTGAGGGTTCTGAGACATTGACTCGAGTTCTTCACGGATTTTGTCGTGCACAATAGCCCTCTCGTAGTTGAGGGTTCTGAGACTGACATTTCTTTGTCAAGTTGGGTGTTTACCGCACAATAGCCCTCTCGTAGTTGAGGGTTCTGAGACTAAAAAGCTTTTGTTGCACCCATTGGGTTGGCACAATAGCCCTCTCGTAGTTGAGGGTTCTGAGACATAAACATTTTCTGTTAGGTCTCGTAAGTGGCACAATAGCCCTCTCGTAGTTGAGGGTTCTGAGACTAAACGAGACAACAGTGTTGGATTGTTTTTGCACAATAGCCCTCTCGTAGTTGAGGGTTCTGAGACATACGACCACGACGCGGGTGATCAATGTCAGTGCACAATAGCCCTCTCGTAGTTGAGGGTTCTGAGACTGTAATGTCGTTACTTAGAGGGACTGTTTTGCACAATAGCCCTCTCGTAGTTGAGGGTTCTGAGACATCCAATTTCATGGAAAACCCATTCAAGGTGCACAATAGCCCTCTCGTAGTTGAGGGTTCTGAGACAAAATTATATAGTTTCTTCCCAGGGATCATGCACAATAGCCCTCTCGTAGTTGAGGGTTCTGAGACACCGCATTGCTTGTCCCCACCTTGGCTTTGGCACAATAGCCCTCTCGTAGTTGAGGGTTCTGAGACCGAGCACGTCAGCACTTGGCTCCATTACTTGCACAATAGCCCTCTCGTAGTTGAGGGTTCTGAGACTCAAATCTACTTGGCTCAGCATATTTGATAGCACAATAGCCCTCTCGTAGTTGAGGGTTCTGAGACTACACTTGCTGTAAGTCGCTGTTGTGCCTTGCACAATAGCCCTCTCGTAGTTGAGGGTTCTGAGACAGTATAATAGAAGATGTCGTCGTGACCGGTGCACAATAGCCCTCTCGTAGTTGAGGGTTCTGAGACAACCAGATGTTGGAAGGATTGCGGCTTTCGGCACAATAGCCCTCTCGTAGTTGAGGGTTCTGAGACTCGTAGTTGGCGTCACCCGTGTCAATACAAAGCACAATAGCCCTCTCGTGGTTAAGAAACTATTTGACGTAAGACATAAAAGAAAAACTTAATATTTTGTATTGTCAGATTCGGTAACTTATCGTTTGAGCAGTTAAGCAATATAAACGGAGGTTATCCATATGGATACAGAAAGAATTGAAGTTATGAATGAGATCAAGACTCTTTGCAGAAAAGTCCGAATGATGCGTGCAGATATCGCCTATTCTATCGGAGTTAGCGAAAGAACACTTATCAGATGGCTTAATGGCAAAACCGTTATCGATGTTATTCATTACAAGCGGTTACTGAATCTTGCCAATAATGAAGGCCTTGCTATGCATTGTGTGTAGCAAGGTTTTTTTGTTTTCTATTCAATGACAGATCTGTCAGTGACCAAACGTAAATATGTAGAACTTTTGGTTGTTTTGTGATATGGTGTAAGCGTAGAAACTTGTTATGGTTAGGATAAAAATATGAACGATATAGTAGTAACAAATCATGCAAATAAGAGGATAAAACAAAGAGTCGGAATCAAGGGATTCGCCGCACAAGTTGCCTATGTTGAAAAGGCTTACGAACAAGGTCTTCGTAAGGAAGATTGCACCTGCGCATCCCTTCGCTTGTTGGAAGGAAGAGAAGAATTTTCAAATGATCGGGACCTTGTGTTGTTCAGAGATCAAATTTTCGTCTTTGACGGTCTTACTTTGGTGACGGTATTACCCATTGATCAGGATTATCAAAAACTTATGAACAAAGTCAGATGCAAGCGCAACAAGAGAATCGCTTAATTGGAAGAGATAAGGAGGATACGAAAATGTTGTTAAGAACAGATGTAAATAAGGTAAATGAACTTGTATATCGGGTGGCAAAAGCATACGGCGCGGAGATTGTTGACGCATACGTTTGGGGGCCATCGGAAAAATACCCGGATTCGTGTTCTATGTATTATGTCATAAAATACGGATTCGCTGTAAAAAAGATACGGATATCCGACCATAGTAAACAGCATAAAGATGCCGTAGGACAAACGAGTCTGAGAAGTATAACGGTTAACAAAAAAACGACTTATAAGAATCTGGAACGATTTGTCATCAACAGTATCAACCAAGTCAAACGAGGAGCACTCTACGCCGCTTTTGACTATATAGCCGAATGTGCATAAAAGGAGAAAAACACAAATGAGCAAATTTGATCAAATTGCAGGATATGCAGGAGAAAAGAAAGAACTTATGGATATTTGCAAACTCATCAAAAAATATGATGAGTTTTCAGGACGCGGATTCAGATTGCCGCGCGGGATTTTGCTTTGCGGGGAGCCGGGCGTCGGCAAAACCGTGCTTGCGGAGGCTCTTATCGAGGAGACCGGCGTTTTCTGTCAAAAAATCGACTTTAACGCCGTTGACGACGATAATGTGAGCGAATATCTGGATGCAAAATTTAAAGAGGCAAAACAAAACGTTCCCGCGATCGTTTTTATGGATGAACTGGACAAGTTTGTCGGCAATCCGGGATTTGGCATTAGAAATACTTACGATATGGACTCCGCCCGCAAAATATTGAAAGCGATGGATGACAATGCAAGCAAAGATATTATGGTCGTTGCAACGATCAACAACGTTGATATGCTTTGTCCTGCGCTTACGCGTTCGGGAAGATTTGACAAGATCATCACCATTCCGCTCCCTGAACTTGAAGACCGCAAAAACATCATTCGGTTGTATTGCGAAGGCAAGGCAATAGACAAAAAAGTCAACGTGAACAATATCGCCAAAATCACTGCGGGTTTCTCCGGCGCGGACATTGAGTGTCTGATTAACGAAGCCGGGTTGAGTTCTGTTGTTGCCGAGAGAAATTGTATCACACAAGAAGATATCGAAGACGCAATCAACAAGATTGTGTTCAAAAGCAGCAAAAAAATTAAACCGCTCGACAAACAAGACAGGGATATTGTCGCGGTGCATGAGGCGGGGCATCTTGTTGCATGTCTTCTTCTCAACAGCGATAGCGTTGGCGGCGCGTCTATTCTTCCGCAAGGAAAGGCGGGCGGACACGTGAAAATTGCACAGTGCATTCGGGGCGTGCGAGAAAAAGGCAAGGTTCTTGACCAAGTCGTGATTGCGCTTTCGGGTAAGGCGGCGGAAAAAGTCTTCTTTGAAAAAGAAGATTATCTGGGCGCGACGAGCGATATCGAGCATGCATACGAAATGGTCAGAAGACTTGTCACCGGCGGATGCGGATATGGCTTCGAATACTATTTCAAAGCCGATGACAGCCCCTTTTCCAATGTCATCTTGTCGGAAAAGAAGTTGCAAATGATCGAGAACAAATGCGATGCCGTTTTACTTGATTGTTTGGAGAGAGCAAGTGTACTAATGAGTGACAACGTTGATCTGATCAACAAATACGTTGCGGCTTTAAAACGCAACTTCACGCTTTCTCGCGACGATATCATGCGTATCTATAAGCGAGAATGCGCCAAAAAGCAATTGAATGTCGAAATACACAATAAATAATATAATAAATCAGGAGATAAATATATGATGATACCGAATATTTTGTTTAGAAGATCACAAAAAGGTGTGTGCCTTGGATATGCACCCAACGGAAGAAAGGTGTTCGTTGACGTGTTCAACACGCCCAACGTTGGCATTATCGACGATCAGTACGATCGCCTTTGTGAAAACGTCACCAATTTTGCAAACTCGTTGTTGGCGCTTGGATGTTTTTCAGTCGTGATGGTGGAAAACGAACCGAAAGTCACTCCGTCCTCCGACTATACGAGAATTGACATCTCAAAAGCGCGTGAGTATTATCGCGAGTTGAGGGAAGAAATCGAAAGACGTATGTTCCTGTTTAAGCAGTGCAATGTGCATAATATCGATGAATACAATTGCAAGCAAGAAAACAAACTCAAAAGAATTGCGGTTTTCGTTTGCATCGAAGATAGCGAGGCAATGGGTGATCGTGCCGATTTTAGATGGATCTCGGTCATGAGCAAAGCGTTTGGGATTTTTATGTGCTACTATTCAACGCGTGATAACGTGAGACGCGCTCTGTATGCATTCGAAGAAGCAAACTACATAGAGTTTGAAAAAATCAAAAAAACATTCCTGGATGATCCGCTTTTTTATTGTGTGCTTGATTTTGCCATAGAAGAGAAAGCAATCAATGCAAAAATGCTGTGTAAACGGTTTTCGTTGGCAAAAAATCAAGCGGCATACTATATGAACGTCTTGGACAAACTCGGTTTTATTGGTGACGAAGTCTGTTATCGCGTCCTACCGGATCAATGTTCAAAATGGATAGAAACTGTAAAACCCCTGCTTTTCTGAACTAACTTAATGTTTTGTTTAAGAGATAACATAAATAAAGATACCTTTTTTACACTATTGAGTGTAGATAAATATTTTTATATTTTAAAATCTTATAGTGGAAAGTTTGTGTGCATTGATAAAGTTCATAAGGTATTTACATCTTCTTTTCGCAATATATATAAGTTGACTTACTTTTTAGAATATAGTTAAAGCCGAGAGTGATTAGCTCCCGGCATATTAAAGTATAAAAATATTTATGCAGTTTTAGTAGCTTATTCTTGTTTCAATTTCTATTGGCGTAAAGGTGACTTTTAAGTCAAGGCTTTTTTCTATTGCTTTTATAATTAAATCTGAGATTTCAAAGGGCGACATTTCGTTTAAAATCTTCTATGGTCTTGTCATATGCTACGTCAAGGAGTGAGGATTCTTCTTCATCAAACGCAACTATTTATTGATACTTGCCGTTTTGGTCAAGATCAATACAAAATGTTATTAGATTATTTTGATATAAAGTGTTAAGTCTAAATTTCGTGCCGTTGATATTCTCGCTGACTTATGCTACAAAAGACACAACGAAAGGCTATAAAAAAGGATTAATTTTTTTGTTTTGCATACCTAAAAATTGGTATTATTTTGGTATTATTTTTGTATGAAAAATACTTTTTGAAATGAAAATTAGCTTGATTTTTGGAGAAAATAGCACAAAATGTATGCAAAATATTGCTAAAAATGCACGATATTGGCGTTATTTATCGATTTTGAACCTATTATTGCGCATTCCCAAACCTCCTAAGGGCTAGTTGTGGGTTCGATTCCCGCAGGGAGTACCAAAACGACTGTGAAGACAGTCGTTTTTATATGATGAAGAGAAAGGGCTGACGATTCAGAACGCACAAAGGGTTTTCGGAAATAAGTTTTGATAAATGAAAAACAATAAGTTTACGGGTGGAAACACAGTGGATAAAGGTTGGGGAAATTAAAAAACAGGAAAAAGGAAACGAGACGCCGCAAAGGGCGTCCCGTCAAGTTTTGGGGGATTTAGGATTGTTATTTTGCGGGGACGAAGCCTGCGACAACCGCGAAGATCATAAGCGAGCAGCAGATGAGCATGCAGACAATCTGCACGGGTTTGCTGTTCTTTACGCGATTGACAAACTTGTCGAATTTTTCAAAGTAGAAGTTTTGTTCAAACCAGTTTTTGCCGCCGATCTGCAAAATACCGCCGAATGTTAAGGTGCTTGCTCTGAACAGGAGCCAGAGACCGGGGTCGGGAGCCATGCCGAATCTGCCCATTCCTACAAGAGGTCCGACGAAAACGGCAAGGATAGGCGCAAGCAGGAATCCGACGTGCATAAGCGCAACTGACGAAGAAAACTCGCCGGTAACGAAAAGCCAGTTCCAGATTGTGTAAGCGATCATCGTGGCGATGGTGATGCCAAGGCCGACGCTTGTCGTGCCGGATACCGCGCCGTTGAAAAGGTTGGTCTGACCGGTGAAATACGAGGAATTGAAGGCAACTTCCGTGCCGAGTTTCGAGAAGCCGTCGATGAAGTAAATGGGGGAGTTGGCGGTTGTGGTAGTGCCCCAGGTCGAGCCCAGGAAGAGTGCCGACGCGCCGATTGCCATAAAGAGTCCCGAAACGCCGTTGAAGTATTGCTTGTTTTTGAAGAAGTCGGTCATCGTTGCTTCCAGAACGTTAATGATATAAAGTCCCAGCACGACGACAACGAAGATATCGCCGGGAAGGAGACCGAAGCAAGCAAACAAGACGATTGTTCTTCCGACGAGCAACGTGGTAAGTTTCAGCGTTTCGAAGAACACGGGCTTCATCGCGATCAGTACAAGGATACCGAGCACGAGGTTGAAGGGGATATTGCCGTATGCCTGGAATTTCGACGTGATGACGGAAACACCGAGAATCGTCGCCGTAAACATAAACCATTTGAGAATGGTGTCGAGTCCCGGTGTGACCTTGTAGTCAATCGCTTCGGGGCCGGGTGCAAACATTTTTTTGAGTCTTTCGACTCGCGCTGCTTTTTTTTCGCTGTCCATAATTTTGCTCCTGAATGATTTTTGATTTCTAATCAAAGCATACCCGCCAAAAGTATATTTGTAAACGAAGATTTTGGGACAAAAAGCCAAAATCGTCCCAAAATAGAACCAAAATAAAGAAAAGACCTGAAAATATTGATAAATAATTAACAATATGATATTATGATTAAAGAAGGAAGACAAAAAACGACAAAACGAGAAGTCTTTTTTCGGGTGGGAAGATGTCCAAGGATACGACCAAACAACACATCACGGATTGTTTCAACGGATTGTCGAGAAAGTACACGCTTGACCAGATAACCGTCAATATGATTGCCGAGGCGGCGGGCGTTTCGAAGTCGACGTTTTATCGGCATTTTCTGGACAAGTACGACGTCATGAATTACAACTACAAAAGGGTGCTGGACGAGATTTTTTCGTTCAATGCCTGCAAGAGTTGGAACGAGTTGTTTTTAAGCATACTTTCGTTTATCGAGAAGGACATCAACAGGATAAGGCACGCTTTTTTATATCTCGGGACGAACTCTTACGAGCAGTACGTTTTCGAGTATTCGTTCAAACGTATGAACGAGAAGTGCGTCGAAAAACGCGGAAGCGAGTTGCGCGAAGACGAGATATTCACGGCAAAACTCATAATATACGGTTGCGTATACGCCGTAAAAGACTGGGTTTTCGGCGATAAGCGGGTGTCGCGGCAGGAACTTGCGCGCCAGATCGACAACGCAATCCCCGAAGAATACAAGGCATTATTATAAGGTCGCGCACATAAAAAGAAATCATTAAAGAAATATAAACAAATCAGAAGAGGTACATTATGGCTATGAGAAAAAGCATTCTTCATCTGGTCAAAGTTATGGGCGGTCTCGCCGGAATGATGACCAAAATCACAGAAGACTCCCCCGAGTATTATGCGCTTAATTGTTTGACCGACGAAGAAGCGGACGTTGCCGCAAGTCTCGGATTGAGAAAGCCCAGAACGCTCGAATACGTCGCCGACAAGTGCGGAAAATCGACGGAAGAAACCAAGAAGATTCTGGACAGACTCGGCTATCTCGGAGTTATCAAAATTTATACCGAAAACGGGCAAACCCTGTATTTCATGCAGATTTTTGCGCCGGGCACGCTTGAAATGATGGTGGGTTGCACCGAAAACGTCAAAGAGCACCCGGAAATCGCAAAGGCGTTCGAGGCGTATACCCGCGGACTTATGGAGTCCATGGGCACGATGTTGCCGTACGGCGCAAGTATGATGAGGGTTATCCCCATCGAATCCGCTATTGCGGGCGACAGTCAGGCGATCCCTTACGAAAAGATTTCTTATTATCTTGACAAATACGACACTTTCTCGGTGTCTCCCTGCTCGTGCAGACGTTCAAGGCGTTTGCTGGACGAAGGCTGCGGACACCTTGAAGACGATATGTGCGTCCAGATGGGTTCGGGCGCGGAATACTTCATCAAAACCGGCAAGGCAAGACAAATTACGAGGGAAGAAGCCGAGGCGATTTTCAAAAAAGCCGAAGAAAACGGACTTATGCACCAGATGCCCAACCTCGAAGGACCGGGCGAATCGGCGGCAATCTGCAACTGTTGCGCGTGCTCGTGCTTTGCAATCCGTATTTCCACGATGTTCAATTGTCCCGACGCGGAACGCAGCAACTACCACGCCGAAATCGATCAGGAAAACTGCGTCGCGTGCGGTCAGTGCGTTGAAAACTGCCCCACGAACGCGGTAAGACTCGGACAAAAACTGTGCACGGTAACGCCCATCGAAACCCCCAAATACGACAAGGTTCGCAACACTGTCTGGGGCAAAGACAAATGGAACGTCGATTATCGCGAAAATAGACAAGATACCCTTGAAAGCGGCACCGCTCCCTGTAAGACGGCTTGCCCCGCGCACATTGCGGTTCAGGGCTATATAAGGCTTGCGTCTTTGGGCAAATACACCGAAGCGCTGGAACTTATCAAGAAAGAAAACCCGTTCCCCGCAATTTGCGGACGTATCTGCCCGCATAAGTGCGAAGACGCTTGCACGCGCGGACAAATCGACAAGGGCGTCGCAATCGACGAAATCAAAAAGTTTATCGCAGACAAGGATAAAAACAGCAACCACAGATTTATTCCCAACAAAAAACACGATTATTCGATGAAGAATATGGCGGTCATCGGCTCGGGCCCCGCGGGACTTTCCTGCGCGTACTACCTTGCCGTCGACGGATACAATGTGACCGTGTTTGAAAAGGAAAACAAACTCGGCGGCATGATGACGCTCGGTATCCCCGCGTTCAGGCTTGAAAAAGACGTCGTCGAGGCGGAAATCGACATTCTGCGCGAGCTGGGCGTAAAATTCGTAACCGGCGTGGAAGTCGGCAAGGACAAGACGCTGGACGAACTGAAAAAAGAAGGCTTTGACGGATTCTATCTTGCAATCGGCGCAAGCGCGGGCAGAAAACTCGGCGTAGAAGGCGAAGACGCGAAAGGCGTAATCCTTGGCGTTGATTTCCTGAAAGACGTCGCGCTTGAAAGAAGCGAACCTTTGCACGGAAACGTCATCGTTATCGGCGGCGGAAACGTTGCAATCGACGTCGCAAGGACGGCTGTCAGATGCGGCGCGCAAACCGTCAATATGTATTCGTTGGAACAAAGAGCGGAAATGCCCGCCCTCGAAGAAGAAATCGAAGAAGCGGAAAGCGAAAACGTCGTCATTAACAACGGATACGGACCGAAACGCATCGTCGTTGAAAACAGCAAAGTCGTCGGCGTAGAGTTCAAGAAATGCGTGTCCGTATTCAATGCGGAAGGCAAATTCGCGCCCAAGTACGACGAAAACGACACCATTATCGTTCCTGCGGACTTCGTGCTTGTCTCAATCGGTCAGAAAATCGAGTGGGGCAACCTGCTGGACGGCACCAACGTCAAACTCAACAAAAACAACACCGTTGCGGTTGACGAATTCTACGTTACGGGCGACAAGAATATAATCGCCGGCGGCGACTGCGTGACGGGACCGAAATTCGCAATCGACGCAATCGCAAGCGGCAAAGAAGGCGCAATCTCCCTGCACAGGGCGGTATGGCCGGGACAAACCCAGAAATACGGCAGAGACAGAAGGGTTTTCATCGAGCTTGACAAGGACAATCTGGAACTCAAAGGCTACGACAACGTCAAACGTCAACGCCCGCTGCACATAAAAGAAAACGACGGCACGTTCAAAGACAACCGCGCGACCTTCACCGAAGAACAAATGAAAGCCGAAACGGCAAGATGCCTCGGATGCGGCGCGGCGAAAGTCGATACCTATATGTGCGTAGGTTGCGGACAGTGCACGACGAAATGTAAGTTCGACGCAATCAAACTTGTCAGAAACGACAAGACCGTCGTGGCAAAAGTATACGAAAAACTGCCCCTCGAAATGGCAAAACACGCCATCAAACGCGTCGGCAAAATCATCACCAAACCCATTTCGCCGAAGGAATAAAGTATGCACGAATTAGGAATCGTTTTTGAAGTCGTAAAACTTGTGGAACAGGTGGCGGTCGAGCAGCAGCTCCCCGCCGTCGACACCATAGTCTTGCAGGTGGGCGAACTGTGCGGGGTAATTCCCATATATCTTGACGAATGTTGGCCCGCCGCAATCGACAAAAAGCCGTTTTTCAAAAACACGAAACTGAAACTCGACGTAGTGCCGGGAATGGCAAAGTGTCGCGCATGCGGGGAAGTATTCAACGTTATCGCAAACGAAGGATATTGTCCGAAGTGCAATTCTTTTGACAAAGATTTGTTGTCGGGAAGAGAATTTATGATCAAAGAAATTCTCGTGCCCGATGACGGTTTCGACGAGACGGAAACCGTCAATAATGACAAAAACGACAATTAAAGGAACGGATTTTTAACATGATCGACCCGATTAGTACGATTGAACTGAAAAAGAGCATTCTTGAAGATAACGACGCCGACGCCGAAAGACTTCGCGCGGAACTTAACGCGCGGGGCGTTTATTATATCAATCTGATGTCTGCGCCGGGCAGCGGAAAAACCTCGCTTCTCGTTAAGCTTATCGGTGCGCTTAAAGACAGGTGCGCCGTCGGCGTAATGGAAGCGGATATCGACGGCGACGTGGACGCATATACTGTAAGAGAAGCCGGCGCCGAGGCAATCCAGCTGCACACGGGCGGCATGTGCCATCTTGACGCGGATATGTCCAGACAAGGCTTCAAGGAGTTTTGCACAAGCGCGGACGTCGTGTTTCTGGAAAATATCGGAAACCTTGTGTGTCCGGCGGAATTCGACACGGGCGCGCATCTCAAAATGGCGCTTCTTGCGGTTCCCGAGGGCGATGATAAACCGCTGAAATACACCCTTATGTTTTCGACGTGCGACGTTGTCGTCGTCACGAAAACCGACACGGCAAAGTACTTCGACTTCGACCTTGAAAAATGCAAAAAATATATCGCGAAAATCAATCCGAATGCAAAAGTTTTCGCCGTATCGTCCAAGACGGGCGAGGGCGTCGATACGCTTGCGGACTGGATTTTCGACAGTTATAAAAATTGGCGCGAGGGATTGAAATGAAAGTTATTGCGGTCAAAGAAAGTATTTTTTCCAACAACGACAAGGTCGCGGACGAACTGCGCGCGTCGCTCCGAAAAAAAGGCGCGTTCATGATTAACGTTATGTCTTCGCCGGGCAGCGGAAAAACGACGCTTCTCACAAGGCTTATCAACGATATGAAAAGCAAAATCAGGATCGTCGCGATGGACGTCGATATCGAGACCGACGTCGACGCAAGACGCATTGCGGAAAACACCGGCGTCGAAAGCGTGCAAATCCACAACGGCGGACTGTGCCATATCGACGCGCAGATGGTCACGGACGCGCTGGAACAGGCGGATTTTCCGGAAACCGATCTTATCGTGCTGGAAAACATCGGAAACCTTGTGTGTCCGGCGGAATTCGACACGGGAGCACACCTTAATATGATGCTTTTGTCCGTGCCCGAAGGCGACGATAAGCCGCTGAAATACCCGCTTATGTTTGAAAAGTGCGACGTGGTTGTCGTCACGAAAATCGATACACTCGAAGCGTTCGACTTCGATATGAAAAAGTTTGAAGAACGCGTCGGAAAGCTCAATAAAAACGCGCGGATTTTTAAGGTCAGTGCAAAAACCGGCGAGGGAATCGAGGCGTTGGAAAACGAACTGTACGAAAGAATAAAGCTTCTGAAAAAATAAATATCCATAAAAAAGGACGGCAACTTCAAACGAGATGCCGTCCTTGTTTTATATCCTTATCGGTATTGATTAAATGTGGGTTTTCTTTTTGATTTCGTTGTATATCGTGCGCCCCGTGAACGCGACAAGGAAAATAAGCGTTATCATGGATATTCCGAATGCCACCATCGGAAGAATTATTTCGGTGCACGCGCCCGCCATGACTGCCGCCGCCGGAACGATTCCAAGAAGACACGTCATCCACATATATCTGAAAAACGACTTGCCTTTTATTTTGCGGAAAGCCCCGACAAAAACAAGGTGCAGGGCAAGCGACGATATGACGGTTACGGGCATCGCATAGGCAAAGCACCACTCTTTCGTTTTGAAAATATACTGCGCCGTAATGAATATGATGGACAGCATCAGCGTTTGCGAAAACACCTTTGCGCCGTTCGGCCCTTTGTAAAAAACGGTGGTTTTGAGTGTAAAATAGCCGTATAAAGTAAGGATTAGTGCAAAAACGCACCAAAGATACTTTTTTGCAACGGTAAGGTTGACGGCAATGCAGATTACGTTTATTGAAAGCGCGACGATAAGGTATACGCTTGAAAACGTTACCGGGTGCCCGCTTTTTCTTATATGCTTTTCGGGATACAACGGGCGCTCCGCAGGCTCGCCTTCGAGCGGGGATTTGCACAGGGGGCAGACGTCGTAAATACCGTCGACGTGAACGCCGCAATTTTTACAATACATCGTTATTCCTCCCAATAGTTACTTCGCACGGTAACGTCCATACCTTCGCCCGCAAGGAAACGGAAAAATTCCTTTTCGACAGACGTGTCGACGAGTTTTCTTGCAAAAGTAAAGGTGGTTTTGTCGAGTGCGGATACGCTTGTCAGCGCGCGCGGCGACGTTTTTGCCGTTGACGCCATGATGGATATTTGATCGACCTTGGTTTTCATTCCGTCGGGAATCTGCACGACGCCCATGTTTGAAAACGTCATCGTTTTTTTGCTGTTTCCGAAGAAAAGCCCCGACGCCTTGAAAATAAATTGTTTTACGGGCAGGGGAAGTATGCGGAACAAAAACAGACGTTCCGTTTTTGCGGTTACGTTGATTTTGTTTTGCAAAACTTCTTTTTCGGTGTCCTTTTTCAGGCGGGTTTCGACGCGCTTTATTATTTCCTCAAACGACGGCGCGTCGTTGACGTCGACGCCCACGCGTGAGAACAACGAGAAGTTCAGCAAAGTGCGGCTCGGGAAAGGCTTTCTGAGATTTATTGGCACGAAAAGAACGATGGGCGTTCCGTCGGGCTTTGTGATTTTTGCCTTGTAAATCGCGTTTATGAGAACAGCCGCCAAATACGCCGTTACGGTTGTGTGATATGCGTGCGCGCGTTCAAGGAGTTTCGCCGTGTCAACGGTTCCCTCGATAACGCCGCTTCCCTTGAAGTCGAATCTGGCGTCGGGGAAAGTGTACGCTTTGCTGCCTTGCAGGTCCTTCACTCCTTTAAGGTGGAAAATGCTCACTTTTTGCGCGTATTTCAAAAAGCCGTCTTCCGCTTCGTCGGGCAAAGGCTCGCTTTCGGGCAGCCTGATTTTGCCCTCGGGATCCACGTCGTCGCCTGAAAGACGGACGTATTCGAAAAGTATCGTTTTGAAAAATTCCATGCAGCCGTTTCCGTCGCAAAGGGCGTGGAAACAGTCGATTGAGATTTTGTTGTTGAAATAGGACACGCGGAAATTATACCCGTACGTTTCGATGCTGTCGATGTCTTTGATTAAGTAGTCGGAATCGGGCACGACCTCGGGCTTTCCGTCAAGTTCTTCCAAATAGTGCCAGAAAATCCCGCGACGCAAACATACGTTGAAATACGGATATCGCTTTATCGAGTTTTGCAGGGCGGTTTGAAGCACGGCGGGATCCACGTCGTCGCGCATAATCGCCGATATTCTGAACAGGTTTTGTATGTTGCTTTTCAGGTTGAACGGATATATCTTTCCGGAGTTGTCCAGCCTGTGCCATGACTTGATCTTTTCCATTATGTAATAAAGTATAGACTTAACTATGCAAAAAGTCAATAAACGAACGCCCGTAAAGAATTGTTCCGAGATTTGATTAAAAAACGAAAGGCGTTATTATTTTTGAAATAAAGCAAAAAGATTTGACAAATCAAAAATAACCGCTTATAATTACCATTGCTTAAAAAGTAAGTACCATTAGCTCAGCTGGATAGAGCGTTTGGCTACGGACCAAAAGGCCAGGGGTTCGAATCCCTTATGGTACACCAAGAACAAATAATACGAACTCTCAAACCGAGTTCGTATTATTTTTTACAAAAAATTTCTTTGCGACAAGATTTTATCTATAGATTTTTTAATAATTTCGGCAATTCTTGCATCAGAATTTAGATGCACATTCTACCGTTCGTTTCTTATTCACCGCTCCGATTTATTGCCTTTCGGGGTGACGGTTTAGCACAGAGAAAAGCCTATATCAACGGCAAAATTATTGCTTGTTCGATA
>ERZ780218.652-NODE-652-length-29546-cov-4.562680_pt1 | contig 29546 bp, 20 predicted proteins | sample MGYA00510975_ERZ780218 | MGnify/ENA primary metagenome ERZ780218 (study PRJEB29588, sample SAMEA2152063) | human gut metagenome | biome: human gut; feature: human-associated habitat; material: faeces | place: Denmark | collected 2008/2010 ... | reverse complement strand
CAAACATTAACCATTTTCCGTCGTGATAGGTTTTAGTTTCATCATAAATTTTCTGCACTTCTTTTGAATAACTATTTCTATCTGTATCAAATTTTAATTGTTCATCTTTCCCCAAGATAATCATAAATCCTACACAGTTTTCCCTTGCGTACAATGCACAAAGCGTTTTTCCGCCACGACGATATTTATACTCATAAGTCCACGCTTTACCACCTTTGTTCCATAAACATTCCATGTCATACTTTTCATCAATTAAAGCACAAAGTTTATTCCATATATCATATAATGATTGTCCGATTAAAGCAGTCATTTCTTCTGCATTAGGTATTTTATCCAGCATATTCGTTTCTCCTTTATAACTTTCAATTTGTAATTTTAATTATAGCACATTCTTATGAACTTTTCTATCGCTAAGGCTATGTAAAAGCGGCATCAGCTTCACGCTGATGCCGCAACGGATTAGAGCATATTCAGTTTTTTAAGATAGCTGACGCAATCTATACAGCCTTTGAAATAAACCTCTTTCAGCCCTAAACCTGCCATCTCGTTTTTGTATTTCAGCACCTCGACCAAAGCGGTGCAATCCTCCTCAGACAGCTCGCAAGGTCTGTCTATATCAAGAACGGCTTTCACATTGGGGTGCTGTTCGTAGAGCGTTTTTATCTGCTCCGTCAGCTCTTTATACCTTTTGTCGGAATGACAAGCAGCGCTTGTCTTGCTGAGATAATCGAAAAAATCAGCATCGTATTCATCGAGAAATGTGCTGAAGCTCAAGTCCTTTGCCATCTAACCACCTCCGATTTTCATTTCACAGCCCTATTATACCGCCCCAAATAAGGCAATACAAATCTGCAAATTCCTTTATCGCTCACGATTTGCACATTTTCTCTCAGGCTGTTCCTCGGCTTGTTCTGGCTCTGCGTCAAGCACGGCAGGGTCTTTTTTATCCAGATTTAGCTCGATATTGAGAGCGTTCAGCCGTTCCGACTTTTCTTTCAGTTCTTCCTCAAAGGTGAAAGGCTTTTGTACCTCGACCTTTGCGTTTTCAAGCTGTGCGATGGTTTCTGCCCGTTTGGTCTGTGCGGCTTCCAACCGTGCGGGGAGCTTGGAAAGCTCGTTTTCAATTCGGGTCAGGTTTCCCAGAGGGTCAGAGCCTAATTCTACCTTGTACTTTGCTTTCCCGCAGAGGTTAAGGCAGTAATGCGTACCCACCGTATCATAGAAAACCTCCATTTTGAAGCCACGGTAGGAGCCGATTTCAACAGGTGCAGACAAGGGATATTCCTTGCAAATCGCAAGGAGCATTTCGCCTGCGGCGGCTTTTTCGGTATAGCTGACACCTCGCAGGGTCATCGGACAAAACTTTTCCTCGCCCTGCGGCTTGTGCTGCTCGGCAAGAGCTGTGTCTGCTTCATAGCAGACAATACGCTGCTCGCACTCTGCAATGGTCTGAGGGAAGTGTTTGAGTATCCTGTCCTCAAGGTCGTAACGCTCGGATAGATAGCTTTGTTTCAGCACTTTGAGCTTAGAAACCTGAATATCTAAGTCCATTTTCTCCTTAAAACGCTCGTCGCCTGTGGCAAGCATTTTGACCTCCGCAAAGGACAAAGCAACCTCGTCCACATCTTCGGCAGAACGGACAGGGCTTTTGCTCGTCATTATCTGGGATATGAATTTCTGTTTGCTTTCTACCAACTGATAGAGATAAGCGTCAAAGGTCTGCTCGGTTACATAGCGGTAAACCTCAACCTCTGGGAACATATTTCCCTGTCTTTCAATCCGTCCTTGCCGTTGTTCAAGGTCGCTCGGTCGCCACGGACAGTCCAGATTGTGAATGGCGATAAGCCTATTCTGAACATTCGTGCCTGCGCCCATTTTTTGAGTAGAGCCTAACAATACACGGACTTCACCGCTTCGTACCTTTGCGAACAGCTCTTTTTTCTGTGCGTCTGTGGTCGCTTCGTGGATAAACCGTATCTGTTCGGCGGGAATGCCACGGGCAATCAGCTTCTCACGCATATCGTCATAAACATTGAAAGTGCCGTCATTCTTCGGGGTGGAAAGGTCGCAGAATACAAGCTGTGCAGCTTTTGTATCGGTGTAATCCTCCCAGATACGATACACATTGTCGATGCAGGCGTTGACCTTGCTATTCGGGTCATCAGGCAGCATCGGGTCAATCATTCTCTGGTCGAGAGCCAGCTTGCGTCCGTCATTCGTGATTTTGAGCATATTATCAATGTTAGGCTCTACAAGCCTTGCCCTGACTTTCTCAGCTCGCTTTGCCAGAGAAGCTACCATTTCACTTTGTATCTCGCTCGGCTTTGTCTTGATATTGTGGTAATTTACTTTCGGCACGGGGAGTTTTAACATATCGGCGGTCTGTATATCCGCCACCTCACGAAACATCAGCATCAGCTCTGGCAAATTAAAAAACTTGGCAAAGCGTGTCTTTGCTCGGTAGTTTGTACCCTCTGGGGCAAGCTCCAGAGCCGTCACGGTTTCTCCGAAGGTTGAAGCCCAGCTATCAAAATGCTGCAAGCCGTTCCGCAGTAAAGTATCGTACTGCAAATACCGTTGAACAGAATACAGCTCTACCATTGAATTGCTGATAGGCGTACCTGTTGCGAATACCGTCCCTCGGTTGCCTGTGATTTCGTCCAGATAACGGCATTTTAGAAACAGGTCGCTTGATTTTTGCGCTTCGGTTTGGGCAATGCCGCCGACATTCCGCATTTTCGTGTAGAGATACAAGTTCTTGTAAAAATGGCTCTCGTCAATAAAGAGCCTGTCAATGCCGAGCTGTTCAAAGTCGATAACTGTGTCCTTACGCTTGGTATCGTTGAGCTTGTCGAGCTTTGTCTTTATCCCTTTTCGGGTTTTCATAAGCTGCTTGACCGTGAACTGTTCGCCCTTGCTTGCTTTCACATCGTCAATCCCACGCTCAATATCGTCGAGCTGCTGTTCGAGCTGTTCCCGTTGCCGTTCAATGCTCATCGGGATTTTTTCAAACTGACTATGCCCGATAATGACCGCATCATAATCGCCTGTGGCAATGCGGGAACAGAACTTTTTGCGGTTTCCCGTTTCAAAATCCTGCTTCCGTGTCACAAGGATATTGGCGCTCGGATACAGCCGCAGATACTCGGAAGCCCACTGACCGACAAGGTGGTTGGGGACAACGAACATCGCTTTATTGCACAGTCCGAGCCGCTTGCTTTCCTGTGCGGCGGCGACCATTTCAAAGGTTTTTCCCGCACCTACCTTGTGGGCAAGGAGCGTATTGCCGCCATAGAGGATATGAGCGATAGCGTTTACTTGGTGAGGTCTTAGGGTGATTTCTGGACTGATACCGCCGAAAGTAATATGACTTCCATCGTACTCACGGGGACGGACAGAGTTAAAAGTATCATTGTAATACCTGACAAGGCGGTTTCGCCGTTCTGGGTCTTTCCATATCCAGTCCTGAAACGCCTGCTTGATGACTTCCTGCTTTGCCTGCGCCGCCGTGGTTTCCTTTGCGTTGAATACTGCCTTTCTGTTTCCGTTCTCGTCATAGACATAATCGAAAATACGGGTGTCACGGAGATTTAGAGTATCCTCAATAATGCGATAGGCGGAAGCCCTCTTTGTACCGTAGGTGCTGTCCGCCTTTACATTTCCGTAATCGGAACTCTTATTCTCAATAAACCAGTCGCCGTTAATCGGCGTGTACCGTACCTTAATGCGGCTTGCCGCAGAGCTTGACGGAGTTAAAAGCTCCATTACAAACCTCTGAATATCCTCCTGTGGTATCCAAGTTGTACCCAGACGGACGGAGATTTCAGCCGCCGACAGGTCTTGCGGTATGACCTGCCTTAATGCCTGTGCGTTGACCGCAAACTCTGGATTTTCCTTTGCTGCGGCTTCGGCGGTTATGAGTTTTGCCCTTACATTGCCAGATAAATACTCATCGGCAGTCACATACTGAGCTGGCTCGGCTGCGGGGATACGGAAGATAACGCCCTGCAAGTCCTTTATGATTTCTTCTTTCGGTTTGCCTGTGAGCTGTTCCATATAGGGCAGGTCAACACAGGCTTTTTCACCGATAGACAGGGCAAGAGCTTCGCTTGCGGTTTCAACGGAAGTGATTTCACGGTGGGGCTTTATCGTCCTTTTCGTGAACATATCCGCTTTTCTTTTGAAATTGCCCTCATCGTCAAGCACCTCCAGAGAACACAAAAGGAAGTAGCTCTCGTCCGACGCAAAAGCGAGATAGTTTCCTCGGCTGTTGATAAGTCCGTACTGCTGCGTAAAGCCGTCATACAAACGGCTTAGATTTTCCTGCTCGGTGCGTATCAAATCATCTGGGTAATCCTCGGTCTGATACTCTATGAGCTTTCTCACACAATCACGGATTTGTATCAGTCCCTTGATACGGTTTTCTGCGGTAACAGACGCTGCCGCAGGGGTCATACGGTCATTTTCTCTGAAATAAACCTTGCCGTCCACCAGCGCATACGAAAAGTTACGCACATTCGGGTCGGCGGGAATGGAAGCGTCCTGCCCGTCAGAGATTTCGTCAAGCTCACTTTCGTACTCTGGCATTTCTCCCTGAATGTTCTGGACGGCGTTATGAAGCAGCTCCGACAGAGGTATATCCTGATAGGCTTTGCAGGCGGAGTCGAAACCAAAGCGTGTGCTTTCCATTTTCATCTCGCCCAAAATCATCTCTGGGTGCTGCACAAAATAGCTGTTCATCGTAATGCCGTTCTCATCGGTATCAAGGTGTACCCAATCTGGCTCGATGTCTGCAATGCGGTCACGCTTCTGCAAAAAGAGAATGTCACTTGTAACCTCTGTGCCTGCGTTCGCTCGGAAAGTGTTGTCGGGCAGTCGGACAGCTCCGAGCAGCTCGGCTCGCTGGGCAATATATTTGCGTATTTCGGGGCTTGCCTTATCCATTGTTCCCTTAGAGGTAATGAACGCAACGACACCGCCTGCACGGACTTTATCAAGAGCCTTTGCGAAAAAGTAGTCGTGAATGAGGAACTTCTGGGCGTTGTATCGGCTGTCGTTGACCTTGAAATCTCCAAACGGCACATTGCCGATAACCACATCAAAGTGGTCGTCTGGGAGCTTTGTTTCTTCAAAGCCCTGCACGGAGATATTTGCTTTTTGATAGAGCTGCTTTGCGATTTTTCCCGTAAGAGGGTCGATTTCTACACCGTGGAGCTTTGAGCCTGCCATCGTATCGGGGAGCAGTCCGAAGAAATTGCCCGTTCCGCAGGACGGCTCTAAAATACTGCCCTCGGAAAATCCCAAACGCTCAAGAGCTTCATACATACCTTTGATTACAACAGGCGGCGTATAAAACGCTGTCAGGGTGGACTCCATTGCCGCACGGTATTCTTCTGGGGAAAGACTTGCATACAGCTCTTTGAACTCATCAGCCCACGCCGCATTGTTTTCATCAAACGCCATAGACAGACCGCCCCAACCGACATACTTTGAAAGGATTTCCTGTTCTTCGGGTGTGGCAAGTCGGTTTTCAAGCTCCAACTCGTGCAAGAGATTGATAGCCGCCATATTATTACGGAACTTTTCTTTTGCGCCGCCGACACCCAAAGTATCCTCAGTAATGCGGTAATTGTGCCGTGGCTCTGAGGGAGCAGGGACAGGAGATACAGCCTTTTCGGGTTGTTTTTCTTCCTGTGCCTTACTGAGCAGACTGCGGATATAGCCGATTTTCTCAACACGGTTTATGGGAAAGCCCACGGCATTTGCAAAGGTCATATCCCGCATTGACACATCGCCGCTTATTTCGCTGATACTTTCAATGACATAGCGGCGGTTATCAATAAGGATTTCCTTACCGATGAGGTCAGAGTTATCCTGTATATCGGGCTGTTCCTGCTGGCTTCGTTCCTCATCTTTCTGGGCGAACAGCTTGACGATATTTTCGGCACTATTCAAGGTGTCGGCATATTCCTGTGCTTCTTCCTCGGTTTCAAAGGTCTGGTAAATACCGTCCACATCGTAATATTGCCCGTCCTCTCCGTATGGTACGGTGTTATCCCGTATGATGAACGGGTCGGCAAAGGCATCGGAAGTCAGTTCTACGGTATAATGCGGAACTTCCTCTATTGACAAGAACGGTGTCATCTCGTCTATGAGCTGACGGCAGACCTGCTTTTGCTCATCATCTTCTAATTCTTCTAACCACTCTGTAAGCTGTTCCACATAGCTTTGCACAAGCTCAGGGTTACTTAAATCATTGTTGATTTTCTGAATGGCATCTTCTTTTGTTTCTCCTACTTCAAGGGCGTCCATATACTCATAAGGAGAAACATCTTCCGCAAAATCTACCAGTCGCTCCGCAAGAGTGGCTTCCTTATCTTCTGGAACTCTAAACCAATCGCTTTCCGTTGCCATAATCTCCGCATAGAGCTTTTCGTCCTCTGGGGTGAGTGTTTTATGCTGCTCCAGATATGGTACAAACACATCTCGTCCCCATTGCAGGCTTTCTATTTGTTCACGGTAATAATCCTCGCCCTGTTTCTTCCATTCGGGAATAAACGGGCAATTCGGGGACAGAGAGTATTCGTAAAAGTTTTTGATATGGGAGATAAGGTCGCCCTCGCCGTTGCCAATATCAAACCGTCCTTCATAATGGAAATCTTCGCCGCCGATAGTAGCGGTAATCTCAAAATCGGTCTTATGATACCAACCGACATTATCCTTGCTTTCACGCTCTCTATGCTGCTTTTCGTCCAGAACGCCGAGAAGATAGTTACCCAGAGCAAAGCTCAAATCGGTATATCGGTCATTAAACTGCCTGTCATAAAAGGCGGGGTGTTCCGAAAATCCGATAGAGAACTTTATGCCGTCTGGCTTTTCTTCGGACGGTGTCTGAACACTCTGCTTTTCGGTAACGACTACTTTCAAATGGTCATTAGCAGGGTTTTCCTTTAACTTTTCCTCAAAATCAGCTCGGCTGAGTTCCTTGCCGAACAATGGAAAGTCGGGATTACGCAGAGAAACAGCGTTTTCATCAAACGCCGCAATCTCATATTTGTCTGCCCCGATATATACAACATCGTCCTCGTGATAGACATAGCGGAGAGGATACAGCTCCATAAGCTCCTGTGAAAACCGCCACGCATTGCTGCGGCTGTAAACATCGGCGGTCTTTCCCTGTACCAAAGCAAGAAAATCAATGAGCTGCTGAACAGTAGCGGGGTCGCCTAAATGCTGTTCCATTTGTTCGGCGGTCACATCTGCAAGGTCGGTACGCTCCACATTTTCAAGCAGGTCTTTCTCATAATTGTCTAAATCACGGATAAAATCGGACAGCCGCAAAGCAAGGGTATCTCTCTTATCGGCAGGCGGAAGGTCACGGTTTGCGTCAATGAAACGCTGCCTTGCCATTTTCCTTTGCGTGTCGATTTCGTACTGCGGAGCTTCCTCACTTTCGAGATAATCGGCGTAATGGTCTTTTTCCTTTTCATTCAGGTAGCGGTCATTCTTTATCAGCTCACGCAGCCGTTTTTCTACCTTTGCCCAAGAAAGAACAAGGTCGGGGGTTACAGATGAGCCATACTTTTCAATCGCAATGCCTTTCCCGTCGTGCCAAGTGTGTCCCTGCGTACCGTCTGGGAAATAATGCGTACCGCCGCCTGTGCCGTACTCTTTTTTGAGAAAATCAATATTGCTTTTGCCGTCCTCATTCTTTTGAAACTGACGGTAGATACGGTATTTACCATTCTGAAATCCGCTTCCTCTTAGGAGAACAGAGTCAATATCTTCCTGAGAAATAACAAAAGCAGAGGATTTTTCGTCCTCTGCTTCAGCTAACATTTCAATCTGTTCTTCTACGGTGGGGAGATTAACTGTGACCTGCTGTTCATCAGCGACATTTAGCTGTAAATCAGCTCGTTCAGTATCGTTTCCTCCGCTTGACTGCGGATATTGTTCATCAGTCCGACCCATTGCATCGGTGCTTTTTCTTTCAGTTCCTCCGTCACGCCTTGCTCCTTGCAAAGCTGTTTTGTCAGAAGCTCCAACCTCGTAAGAGCCGTCTGTTCCACCTCGTAAAGATGTTTGTTCAGCTCGCCCGATGTCAGCAGGTTGAGGTAGGTCACTCGTTTGTGCTGCTCCAGATAATCCCTGTGCATCAAAGCGTATCTGCCAAGCTGAATTTCTGGCTCTGTCGGTAATGTTAGGTCGGGAATAAGATAATCCCCTTGTTTGGTGTATGTGATTTCGCTCATTATGATTACTCCTTTCGGCTTGTTGTCTGCCTACATCATAGCGTGTTTGAGATTGCGGCGCAAAGGTGCGATTTTGACTTTTCTCCGCAATTTGCACATCTCGGATAGTCTGAGAGATTTCCCTGAGTGCCATTTCAGAAATATCGCTTGTAGCAATACCGAGAGCGTTGATAGTGGCAGGAGTATTAAAGTTAATGATTTCCGCAAAATCCTCACGCTCAAATACCGCTTCGGTATCAACACCGCAACGGCTCATCAGCATATATGCTACGCTGTTGACCGCAAGCTGTCGGTAAATGACCTCGATATTATATTCGTCAAGTTCCTCTAACAAACTGTCCTGCGTACAGGATTTGAGCTGCGGCATATAATCCTGCAAATTGTCCTCAACTGCGTTTTTTGCCGTTTCCATCAGCACCGAAGCAAGGTCGGTGCTTTCCACATCGCCAAATCTGTCGGAAAGCCGTTCAATAACTGCCTGCTCGTATCGCTCACTCATCTGCCATATCGGAACAGGGCGGCTGCCGTAATAACCCTCGTGCGTATCGGATATATCAAAATAGTATTTCAGCGTGTTCCTGCGACCTTTTGGGTCGAACGCCGCAATGCCTTTGCTGTCTTTGTTTACCCAACGCTTAAACTGCTTGTTCCAAGTTTCAAGCTGTGCTACCGCAACAGCGTCAGGGCGTTGAGCGTAAATCAAGAGCTGTTCATCAAATCGGCATTTATAGTTACGGCAAGCGGCAGACAAAAAACTCTGCCACGCCTGCGGATTTCTAGCAACCGCCACGCCTGTGCGCCGATACAGCTCTGTAATTAGCTGATACTTCGCAGCCATTCTTTGCACACCTCCTTATCGTTCTAAATCTCGGTTTTTGTGTTTACGGTCATACTCGCCGCATCGCTCGGCAATCTCAGCGTACATTTTGTTACGCATTTCACGCTCAAAGGCTCGATATTCCTTCGCCTTTTCTGTCGGCTTGTACCATACGCTGTCCTTATCCGCTTTGTCCATCTGTTCGTATTTGTCGTCAATTTGGTCGGTATATTTTTTATAGATGGCGTGAGCAGCAGGACTTTCAATCGCATAGCGATAACGGTCAAGGCTTTTATGACTGCCACGAAGCTGTGCGTATTCATACAGCATACAGACGATTTCTCGGTCAAGTCCTGCCTGTCCCTCGGCGGCATAGATTTCCGAAAGGCTTTTACACCGCCAAGCGTGAAAAGGGGCGGTATCATTTGAACTGTGTGAGGACAGATATACACCGTCTTTCTTTACTGTAATACGATTGATAAGTTCTGTACTCATTCAGCATTACCCCCGAAAAAGGAAATGACCTTGTTTGCTTTGATACTCTTTTGCAGCTCATTGATAATGCCGATGTCGGCTATGGTGATACCCTGTATCGCAAGAATATCGTCCATTGTCATAGCGGCAATCGACTTTTCATCAGTAAAGCCTGCTTCAAAGACCTTACCAAGTACCTTGATTGCCTTTTGGTTGAGTGCCATTTTCAAAACCTCCTTATCGTTCTAAATCTTTATGTTTGTTTTCTTTTTGCTGCTCCTTGATTTTTGCAAGAGCTTCCTTTGCCCAAGCTGGCATACATTCTGGCTTGATTTCTCCCAACACATCGTACCGTTCCCATCTGGACTTTTCGCCTGTGGCAAGGCAAGTACCAAAGACAGCGTTACCTCTGCCGCCTGTTGCGCCATTGCCGCCCTCCGCTAAAACAAGCTGAAAAGCAGGGTGCTGATATTCATACCGTTTCGGCTCTGCATTGATAACGACAACCTTGCCGACAATACTGCTGCTGCGTTTGTCTGGAATACAATGCTCTTTCGTGAATACGGTATTGTCAAAAGCAAATTTGGATAACTCGGATTTGGTTTGTTCTATCTGGGAATGTACTCGCTGAATGAAAAGCTCCATCGCTTCCAGATAATCGTCACAGCCGACGCTTTCGGTTGCCCACGGCACACCAAGCGGATTATGGCAGTCGCAGTAGCTTACAAGAAAAGGGTATTTATCGCTTTTATCCACGCCGAAAACAACCTCTTTGTCGCCAATATAAATGCTGTTCACGACCTCATAATTGCCGAGCATTCGTTTTTCTTCACGCATTTGATTGCTCCTTTCGTTTCTTTTCCTCTTTCTGTTCGTCTAAAATCCTGCGGATACAGACATCGCAGAAAATAACAGACCCGTCCTTATATCGGGGATAAGGACAGGTCGTGCAGTCATATTTTCGTTTATCGCTCACGGTCATCACGGCTTTTCTGCTTTTTATCGGGCTGGTTATAGGGCATACGGCACTCTCTCTGGTAGCGTTCATTCAGCTTTTCTCTTGCTTCAGATAACTGATTGCAGTAATATCCCCAGAAATAATCCGAGCCGTCCTTGCAGTACCAGCACACATACGGGTTGGGGGCTTTGGAGTTATGACCGATGACAAGCTCGTTGTTCCCGATAGTACAGCTCTCAATAATCTCATAACCGCCGTTTATGCGCTTTTCCTCCATTTCACACCTCATTCCTTAGCGTATTTGCGGTATGCCTTTTCGCCCTCGGCACGAAGCCGCCTTACACGGGCGTTCCCCGCAAGCTCTGGATATTTTGCTTGCAGCTTGCGGCGTGTTCTGCCCACGCTCTCAAAACTCGGCAGACCGAGATATTTATACTGTTCCATTACTTCCGCAAAGGGCATTGCTCCTGCACCTTTCAAATAGGTGTTGCACACAATCAGATAGAGGGTCATATCATCGTTTCTTGCGTCCTCGTTCTTTTGCAGAATAGCCTTTACCTTAGCTTCAATGGTTTTCAGATTTTTCATAGATTGCCTCCATATATGGAAAGAGGGCGGCTTATCAACATAAGCCGCCCTTTTCCTGTCATATCGGGTTATTTCTTCTTTCTGTTTCGGATATTAAGCCATATTGCCGCACCGACGATAAACACTACAAGCACAATGGCGATAATGGTTTTAGCGTCCATAAATCAGTCCTCCTTTTTCTTTTTCTTGAAGCCGACAAAGCCGAGAACACCTGCACCGATAACGGAAGCAGCCGCAAGGCTTACCCACAAGCCCAGATTAAAGTCATCGCCTGTTTTTGGCGTATCCCTGAACTCGTTGTGCATTTCAACAATAGTAGTAGAGTCTGTTTTGACGGTTGCCTGTTTGTCGGCAGGAAGGATATATCCTGCGGAAGCCGAGTCGCTGACTTCGGACACGGTGTATTCACCGATACGCAAGCCCTCAATAAAGATTTCTCCATTCTTGTCTGTCTTAAAGGTCTGGTCGTAGCCGTCAGCACTTGTCACACAGAAAGAGAAGCCCTCAACTTTACCGTCAGAGGAAGTCTTTACGATTTTGAGAGAGCCTTTCTGTGCGTCATTGATAAAGCCAACGCCTGCTTTGTTTTCTACGGTATAGGTCTTGCCGTTTTCCTCGATGGAAACGCCGTACACGCCATCATCAAGCACAAAGCCGTCTGGAGCTGTTTTTTCACGGACGAAATACTTGCCGTAGCGCAGCTCGGTCATTCGATAAACGCCGCCCTCAAGCTCAGTCATTTCGCCGCACAGCTTATCGTCTTTATCAAATTCGCCGTTGCCGTTTGTATCGGCATACACCTCAAAGACCGCACCTGTGAGCTTATTGTCGGGATAATCTGCGTCAACCTTAGTCAGTTCAATATTCCCCTTGATAAAGTAGTTCACAAGCTCGATTTCCACGACCTCATCAACCTTGCCGACAGTTACGGCGATTTCTTCCTCGGAGAGTACAAAACCTGTGGGACTTTCAATTTCACGGATTACCCAAGTGCCATACGGTACTTTTTCAAAAGAAAAACTACCATCATCGGCTGATGTGGTAGTCTGGATAGCATTTTCTTTTGTAAACTCCTCTGTACCTGTCTTAAAGATACCGATAACCGCACCGCCCAGAGCATTTCCGTCCTCATCGGATTTCAGACCGCTTACCGAGCCGTAAATGATTTCATTCTCAATGGTTTCGCCGTCATTTGCGGAAAGATGAACAACCGCTGTGTCCTGACCTGCGTACTCAAAATGGACAGGGTATTTCTGCTCGTTCAGGACATAGGCGGAATTGGTTGACAGCTCTTTTACATAGTAGCTGCCGAACGGAAGGTCGCTATTGACCGTGCCTTTGCCGTTTTCGTCCAGAGAAATAATCTCAATCAGACCATCGGCGGGGATAACCGTACCGTCTGCGACGGTAAGGTCTGTTTCTGCATACAATCCAAAGGTTACATCAAAGATTTCACCGTTATTGCCAACACCGTAGGCTTCGTCTGTTTCAAGGCTCTTTACAAGGTCAATTTCCACACGCTGCCTTTCATTGTAAAAGCTCGTTTCGGTTTCGGTAACAGCAATATTCTGACCTGCATACACAAGCTCGACAGCGTGAATTTCGTCATTCAGCACCATTCCGTAAGGAGCTGTGATTTCCTTGACCTCATATTTGCCCAGATACAGCTCTTTTGATTTTGCAGTTCCGTCCGTGCCTGTGGTAATAGTGTCAACAACCTCGCCCTTAGAAGCTCTCAGCGTTCCGTCCAGAGTATAAATATCCTCGGCGGCGGTAATCTCATAAACCGCACCTTCAAGCCCCTGTACCGCAAATACGGGCTGATACATTCCGTTATTCTCAGAAACGGAAGTGAACACCTCGCCAGATTTGGAAACGGTAATTGTGCCTTTCTGCGCCATATTGGAGCGAACCACCTCAATGACCGTAATGCCGCTTTCTTCGGCAGAGCCGTCCTGCGTTACATCAAAATAGACAGGCTCGGAGTTCAGAACATAGCCATACGGAGCCTGCACTTCCACGATTGAGTATCCTGTGCCGTATTCCAAAGTCTGCGGCGTAATGAGATAACCGTCTGATGTGGTATAAAAGGTGTCAATGGTCGTCACTTCGGGATAAGTGAAAGTCATTGTCACAAGCTCACCGTTGGGGTCGTAAATCTGGAAGCCTGCGCCTGCATACGGAATGGTAGCACCTGTTTCTGCATCTTTCTTTACGATTTTGATATAGCTTTCAAAATTAGCGTTATTGATAAGATAGCGGTAGGTCTGACCGTCCTTGCTGATAAATACCTCAAAAGGCTTCATCAGCTCTCGACCTTCCCACCCAGAGGTCTGCTCCACGACATAAACACCGTAAGGCAAATCCTTTGTCTGAGCAAAGCCGTTTTCATCACAGGTGAGTATATCTCGCTCGGTTTCCTTTGCTGCGTCATAGCTGCCTGCGGCTTTCAAATAGACCTCAAAGGTAGCTCCCGTTTCAGGCGTTTCAATCTGGGTTGACCCGTCATCGGTATGCTTAATGATGGCGATATTGCCCTTGATAATCTGCTCAGTCACATCGTTTGCGGTACTGTTGCGCTCTACGGTATAAAGCTCTGGCTCTGCGCCGATATGATGAATTGTAGTATCGAGCAGATAGCCCTCGGACGGGCTGATTTCTCGGATAGTCCAATCATCATCACAGATATAATAGTCTGTTGTAAACTGCCCGTTCTCGTCCGTAGTGTAGGTGTCAATCAGTTCTTCGCCTTTATAAATGCCGTAAACTGCACCTGCAAGAGAAGCGTCGCCCTGTGCCGTGCCTGTTTCCGCATCGGATTTCGTCACAGTCACATTGAACTTTTTGAGAATGTTCGTAAAGCTGCGGCTTGTAACCTTTTCCCATTCAATAGGAGCTGTCTGGCTTTCGGGAACAACATAGCGAACAGCCGTATCTACTTCCTCAACGGTGTAAGGCGTTTCGCCGCTGATTAGGACATTTTCAAATCTTGCCACACCGTTTTCATCGGTAACGGCATACTCATCAACAGGCAAGCCGCTAAGAGATGTGCCGTAAAGGTGGAACTTCACACCCTCCACAAGATTGTCCTCAGAGTTTTTGATAATCTCCAGACTGCCACGCTTCAAGGTGTTGTTAAAGGTTACGGTAGCAGTATGACCGCTTACAATCGTTACCCTTTGAACACTCTGTGGCTCGTATCGGTCAATGGACTGCTCTGTGACGGTGTAAACCCCCGGCATTAGCTGAACATCTACCGTACCGTCTGCGCCTGTGGTAACGGTTTTGTTGACGCCGTTTCCAGAAATGTTGAAGCTGATGCCAGATACAACGCCGTCCTCAGAAGTCTTTTTAATCTGTCCTGTGCCGTAGGTTTCTGTGTTGATTTTGAGATAGAAATATACGGGGTCGGAAGCTCCAGAAACCATTGTCTGCTTGCCGACACAGCCCCAGATGAGCATTTCGTCACAATCGAGATTGACATCTTTCTGCGCCGATACCGTTACAGGCGAGGTAATCATCTTATCGCTTGTAAAAGTATATTGGTTGCCGCTTCTTGTTACGGAAATACCGCTTGCGGAGAACTGAATATCAGACAATGTGTTGTTGGTGTCCTCCAGCGTCAGGCTGTATTTCTGTGTGTCGGGATTGTATTTCAGCGTGTAGGTGTCCGCACTGTTCTGGCTTCTCGCAGCAAAGCTCGGAATGGTATAATGCTTTGCCATCTGCGACAAAATCCAGTTGTAGCATTTCTCGGCGGGTCTGCCTTGCAGGGAATAGTAGTAGGTGTCCGCATCAATCCCGTTTGCGCTGTGCAGGTCGGTTGGGCTTGTGCGGAGCTGCTGCTGGTATTCCCAGATAATCGTCTGGGTCGCAAAAGCGTAATCATCTGCGTTTGTGCCTGCAACGGGAGAGAACTTACCCTCACGCCAGCCGTACATCAAAGCCATCATAATACCGAACTGAGCGTCAGTCGGCAGGTTTTGAAAATACGAGCTGTTCTTGCCGCTTTCAGACACATAGGAATTACCCGTGTTGAAATCAACGCCAGACTCTACGCAGTAAACCTGATGCGTCCCGCTGTTATCTGTCATCAGATATTCCCGTTTCGCATTGCCTCCGTTCGCCGTTCTTACAGAAATATCGCCGTTGCTGTCATAAACAATGAACGAATACGGGGCTTTGCTGCGGTAATACTCGCCGTCCGAGCCGACATAGTAATCGCCAAAGGAAGATGTGCAGCTTTTACCTTCCTCGCTCGTCCACGCAAAGGCGGACATCGGCAAAGCTGTTACCATCATCAGCAAGCAGAGAGCCGCCGACAGGATACGCCTGCCTTTCTTTGTAAACTTCGTTTTCATAGGCTGTTAAACCGTCCTTTCTTGATTTTGGGCATAAAAAATCCCTCTGTCTTTGAACAGAGGGAAAAGCCTGATAGCTGCTCACGCAAAGAGGAAATAAATCGAGTAGCTGCCGTTTCCTCTTGCTTCGCAATAAATATTAAAAGCTGTGATTTCATCAATTCCGTATGCGCCGAGATTTTCGACAGTATGGAATGTGATATAGCGTTCAAGGCTCTGCTTTAATGCTTCACCCTGATTGTTCTGTGATGCCGTTACAGGTTTCCACCAAGTAGAATTACTCGGAGTGAGCGAGCTGTCTAAGGCAAGCCCCATCCCAAGACCAATGCCGATGCAATCCGCTTTAACCGCTTCAATGTCAAATTCATAATCATAGGCGGTCTTAGGCTTTGCATCTTCTGGGACTGTCTGCGGCGGTATTACCACGGGCGGCTCTGTTTCCTCTGATTTCTCGGAAGGAGCAGAGCTGCTTTCTGTTACCGCAGGCTTGGTTTCATACACATTGTTTTCCTCTTGTAGCACAGGCTCGGTCTGCTTTGGAGTTTCGCTTTCAACAGGCTCACACGCCGTAGCTTCTGCATCACTTTCAAGCGCAGTATTCGTTTTCGCACTTTTGCTTTCTGTACTTTCCGAGAAAGAACTGCTTTCCGTGCTTTCTGTTTCGGCGGCGGCTTCTGTTTCAGTCACAAGCTCGTAATTATCACTTTCTTCGGGAACTGTTGAAACATCGGCACAGCCGCTTAATGTCAATATCAGCACAAATAGCATTGCAATCATTTTTTTTCGCATAGCATAGACCTCCTTTGCGGCTTCATTATACGAAAAACCTCAGAAGCTCTCAAAGGTAGAAAATCTTTCAAACAAAGAGTTTTGCATATATTCTTTTTTCGGATAGTCTTGGTAGTAGCAAAGGGGGTGAGGTGTGGAGAGGGGGAAAGCCGAAAAAGCGGCTATCCACGCAAACGGACAGACCTCGCCCTCGGTGTGCGGCTATCGTTCCTGAGCTTTGTTTCGCTGCAAGTGTCGGTTGTAAAACTCCAACGCTTTTACAACAAAATCCGCTTCCTGTCCTTTGGGAACAGATTTAGGAATGAGTTTGGTTATCCTCTCGTCACGGAAAGCAGGCTTTTCCCTTTGATTGGGTTTTTCTTCCTCCATAATGCTCTGGATAACCTCGCCTGTCAGCTTACCCTCCTGCATAAACTTCTTCATTTTGATAGCCTGTGCAAGCGACGGGGTAGCGTCGTTGTAGCTCATAGCTTCAAGCAAGGTGTATTGCTGTTCTTCGGTCAGATAAGAGATTTCAACGGCAGGACGAAAAGCAATCTGCCTTTCATCTACCATTTGCAGGATTTCGGGAACAAGCTCGGTCAGACGGATAAAACGGCGGATTTGGTCTTGACTTTCTCCGACAAGTTCTCCTAATTTTTCACGAGAAGTCTTTTTTTCGGACTTCTGTGCCATTGGCACAGAAGTTAAATCAGTCCTTTGTCCTTGCCTGTTCATCGCTTCAAGCCGCATTTTATAGGCAAAGGCTTTCTCGCTCGGCAAAATCGTTGACCTCTGCAAATTGCTTTCTACCATTACAATAATGGCTTCATCACGGGTCAGCTCTTTAACCTCGCATTTCAGCGTTTCAAGCCCCGCAAGCTCGCAAGCCTTTTTTCTTCTGTGACCGCTTACAAGCTCGTACCGTCCGTCCTCTTTGAGCCGAACGGTAGCAGGAGTCATTATGCCGTTTCGCTTAATGCTCTCGACAAGCTGCTGCATATCCTCGTCCATTAAAACCTTGAACGGGTGGTCTGGAAACTCGTCAATCTGCGATACGGGAATATCCCTGATTTTACTCAGCTTTGCTTCCGCACGGCTCTCATCTGTCTGAAACAGGTCATCGTAAGCGGTCAGCTCGATTTTGGGAGCGTTGTTTCTCGCCAAGCTCTGCCACCTCCTTTCCGAACTGCTCATAAGCTGCGGCAATCTTACCGCTTTTGTCATAGGCAAAAATACTCTTGCCCTCTGCGGTAGCTTCCACCGCACGGATAGAATGGGGTATCTCCGTATCAAAGACCTTGATTTTCTGCCCATAAGCATTTTTGACCGTTGCCGTGATTTCCTTAGAAATGTTGGTACGGGGCATTACCATTGTCATTAAGATACCGTCTATCCGCAGCTTGGGATTGATTTGCCGCTTGACCATTGACACAGAGCGAAGCAACAGCTCCAGACCTTTCGCTGAAAGATAGTGCGGCTGTGTGGGGATAATCACGCTGTCAGCCGCCGCCAGAGCATTTATCGTTATCATACCGAGTGAGGGCATACAGTCGATAAGCACATAATCGTAATTCTTCTTAACCTCATTCACATAGGTTTTCAGAACACGCTCACGGCTCATAGCATTGATAAGCCTTACCTCAAAGCCTGATAACTCAATGTTGGACGGAAGCAGGTCAACGCCCTCGCCGTGGTGTATGATACCTTGCGAAGCATCAAAGGATTTATCGTCTACGATGTTCTGCATTACGGTGGAGAGCGTTATGGGTATATCGTCAGGTCTGTTATAGCCGAGTGCCATTGTGAGATTTGCCTGCGCATCAGCATCAATGAGCAGGACTTTCTTTCCCTGCTGTACCAGACCTACGCCCAGATTGACCGCCGTGGTCGTTTTACCAACGCCGCCTTTCTGATTGGTCAGGGCAATCACTTTGCAATTTGACATTTGTGCGTCCTCCTTTCGCATAAATTTAGCCGCTTTGTCAAGGCGGCTATGTAAAAAAGAGTGAGAGAACGCAAAAAAGCCGCTTACTCTTAGGGAAATAAGAATAAGCGGCTATGTGCGATATGTCTTAGATATGTTCAATTTTCATTTTCTTGACAGGCGCATTGACAACCTTGAAAATCAGCTCGTCAACGCAGTCCGTGTATCTGCCTTCCTGTATCAGCCTGTTTTTCAGCTCTACAAGGCTATGTATTACCAACTGTCGCTCGTGGCTATCCAGATATGCGTGATAGGTTTTATCTCTCATAGACTTGTCCTCCTTACACTTTCATTATATTTATAATCTCATCTAAATTCCAATGTGCAAATGCTTGTCCGTTTATGCCACATCAGGAACAGCAACACATATATTGATAGTGCGTTTTTCGCCACGCTGAATGACCGCAGGGTGTTCCGCAAAGTCAAACTGATTGTTTATACCATACCTTATAACCTTATCTGTGGTACGGAAGGTATGTAATCGAAAGCCGTAAAAATGCGGATTTTCAGCGTTTTTAAGGATATGGAACATTTCCGTTGCTTCTGTAGGGACGGAGGAATTAGCCCACCTCGAAATGATTGCCGCCATCGTCCGCCAGCTCACCAAAGGCTTAAGTGCTGAAGAACTTGAGGCCGCCGGTTTCGCTCCTTACTATGTCGATCACACGGCCGGGATCTGGCCGCAGGCAGCCGGCGGTATTCCGTTTAATGCCTGTGAATTCCAGAGCAAAGGCGATGCGATCACGGATCTTTTTGAAGATATGGCTGCGGAGCAGAAAGCCCGCACCACCTACGATAATATTTTACGTCTTGTCAAAGATCCGGAAGTCTGTGAACCGATCCGTTTTCTGCGCCAGCGCGAAATCGTGCATTTCCAGCGTTTCGGTGAAGGCCTCCGCCTGGTTCAGGAAGAACTTGACAGCAAAAACTTTTATATGTGCAACCCGGAATTTGATCTGGGATGTGGCAAATAGACTGCATGTTCTGCAAGCCGGCTTGTTGTCACAAACAACATTTTGCATTCTATTAGCATGAATAAAATACTGCGTACAATATGCCCCTCCGGCATTTGTACGCAGTATCCATATATTTCTCATCATACCACAACTTATTCAAATCAAACATTACACAGGCAGACCTGACACACCGGGCAGAAACTTACATCGTTTCCATCAACCGGTCAATTGCATTGATGATCTCATCGATTTGTGGTTTCATGCTTCCAGCCTTTGAAGAAAGTTTTAATGCTTCCTCCCTCTGATTTTTCATTTCTTCGACATTATATTCCATCCGATCCCTTAATTTCTGTCTGCGCAGGATCAGGCCGTGCTTCACCTCAACCATTTCCCTGGGATCAATCAGGGCTGCTGCCTGCGTGATCCAGACCTGTGCATCATATAACTGATACTGGTTCAATGCCCGCACCAGTCTGCCATTAAAGTATTCAAGATCCTCATTTGTGCGTTGATATTTTTCACGTTCACGCACTGCATCCATATAATACTGCCACAGCTGATTTAATTCTGAAGCTCTTCTTACATGATACTTCTCACAGGCATAATCAATGGCATTCGTGATATTGACATATTTAAACTTTACCTTATTAAGTAAAAGAATTGCCTTATTTGCACTTCGTTCCGCTAACTTGATCTCAGAGTCATTGTGCAGCATCTTTAGATAATCGGCACACACCGCCACTGCAGTGACAAAAATAAGTACCATCCATGCATAATATGTATCAACCTTAAATCCAAGCTGTAACGTGATAAGTGTCACTGCCACTGCTGCCACAATTGCAAGAATGATGTATAATAAATTCTTTAAACTTTTCTGCTGGTGCATCAGATATTCACGGTGTAAAAGCCATCTGGATTTTTCCCGTTCAAGATATTTCATATCCTTTTTTATAGTATCCTGATAGATTTCATTCGAGCTAAGGCGTTTGATTGCATCCGGCATGGTTTTTTCTTCCTGCTGAAGCTGCGTAAACTGTGCATCTGTCAGTTTTTTTTCTGAATTAAGGAAAATATTTCTCGCACTGTTTAACTGAACGACATTCTGTGCCACATCCGCAATTTTTTTCTTTTCAGGTTCCGGAAGATCTTCTAATTTCTGGACATCATTCAGATAAGACGTGACTGTTCGGTACTCCGATTTTTCCTCCTCGATTTCCCTTGTGATATCGATCATCTGCTCTAATCGTTCCACAACATACTGCTCCACCTGTTTCGGATCTTTTATGTTATTTTCCGTCAGCACAGTCTGACTCAGATCATCCATTTTTTCTTCAAAACTGCGTTTTTTCCATCTGTCAAAAAATTTCATTTATACCATACAATCCTTCCTGTACTGTTTTTTCCATTCCTCAAGCTGCGTCTCCCACACATTTTCATCCCCCGGATCCCACTCATCAAGCATTGTCTCAAACTGACATATCGCATCACTTCTACTGCAGCTGCTCAATTCATCTGCAATCTTTTTTGCTTCCTCCGGTTCTATTTTAAAATATTCTCTCCTGCGTTCAAATGCCCGCTCATCATGATTACAGCGGCATGCCATCAGACACTCTTTCAAGGACTCTTTATCACTGCTTTTTTCATATGCCCTTGCATAGCAGTCAGCTGCCTGTTCAAACAAAAACAGCCTCGCATATGCGGTACCAAGATTGTGCCACACTGCGCCAACCATCTGTGGCATTTCAGTTTCACACGATTGCAGAAGTTTTCTGTATTCTGCAATACTGCTGACGTATTTCCGGTTCTCCAGAAAACGGTCAGCTTTGATTTTCCCACATTCAAATGCCGACTTATGTTCCATTTCCTGAAGTGTATTCCGGATCTGCTTTTGTTCCTCTTTCGTACAATAACCACACGCTGACATCAGACAGCCGGTAAATTCAGACAAAACACCTCCGCCAGCCTTGATATTCCTTAGATTCTGTGCAATATCCGGCAAATGCTGTTCATTTTCCACCCAGTCACACAACTCGTCATCCATAAAGTCTGCATCCAATAGACAGGTATTATTTTTGATATAATAGCACAGTTCATCCAGCGAATAAACATTTAACGATACATTTTCAATATAATAGGGCATCGCCGCTAACTGCTGGCTGCATAAGATCAATTCGCCCATTCGTTTCTCCTGCCTCTCCTTTGTCTACTGTACATTTTCCAGTGACATCATATATTCCCATGTTTTGTCAGAACTCTTAAATATCTCCCCAAAGCCAAGGTCTTTGATCCTGATCTTTACTTCCATGTCGGAAACCGGCTGTGCTTTGATGCGAAGACGCGTTGTGCGTGGCGGACGTTCGGGAAGGTCTGCAAGCGTGAGTTTCTCAATCTTCGCTTCCTTGCTGTTTGGCAGCTGCAGCCAGAAATCGATCTCGTTTGATCCATCCAGCAATACTTCGCATTCTCCAACAGTCTCGTACCAGTTATCTCCTGCACTGATCAGCGTAAAAAACTCTGTTTTTCCCTGGCTCTGCACTTTCAGGCTTACATTCACTTTCATCTCATTATCGCCCATATAGACAAACTGCCAGCTGTTTTCTTCCGTCATACACTTTCTTGCCGCTGCATAACAGGCACCCTTGGAATAAAGATTTTTCCCCATAAAAACCCTGCGGCCTTTGCACAAAAAAGAAAGGGACTCCTTCATCCATTCACCATCAAAACCGTCTCCGGTCAGGTAAACTGCCGAAACAATATGCCCTCCTGTCACTTCTGATACGATTTTTAAAAAGCTGGCATCTTTATTTGCCCGGTCTATATTCCGCTGTTCCTCACTGATCGTGACAAGCTGCGGCATGGTTCTTTGATCCCGTTCCAATCTCCTGCACCAGACCTCATCTCCCCGGTTGTCAAACAGACACACATCATGCAGCCATAATTCTTTTTGCTGGCTGAATGCGAAATAATAAAAACTCTCTCTCCTGTCAATGAGTGTCAGCTTTCCCTCCGGTATTCCAATTCTTTCTGCTACCTGAAGAAAGAGCTCCGTCACCTCCCGCGACAGCTGTTCAAGTGTGATAACCAAAAAGTCAGGTATCACAGGATTCCCCAGTTTTCCCGCAAGATATACCAGCTTTTTTATGTAGAGTGCTAACAGTTCCTGTGCCTTATAAGTTTCCCCCTCTATGAAAAACTCTTTTCCCGCAAGAGCTGCCTGCAGCAGACCGGATACTGCTTCCTCTCCCTGCAAAAGTGCCAGACGTTTTGCCTCCTCACCGATAAACCACTGACCGATCCCATGTTTTTTGGCAAGTATCAGAGGAATCTGGTATACTTCACTGCCTGCCACTGTGCTGACAGTCTCCGGTTCCTTCATATTCAATTGGAAATAACTGATCACGGCATTGTCATTATCAAGATCAATGCCAAGATAATACGACGTTTTTTCCACTTTTCTCCCTCTTACTTATAAAATACGGAATACCTCATTCGTTACCATCTGCATTCCATAGTATTGTTTCATTTCTCTCTTTTGCATCTCACGTTCTCCCATCGCGTGATGCATCAGCATGTCATTCAACATTTCATACCTTCCATGAGATTCTTCGTCCGGTACATTTCGGCAATTTAAGCAGGCACTTTCCGTTATCTTCTCCTCCGCCTTTTCCTGCTCTGTCATATAATAAAGTACAGACTCGCCAAAAAATAAGACAAATTCCTTGACAAAAACACCATCATAGACCTCATTTAACAGTGACTGCTCGTAATGTTCTCCATCCAGGCTAAAATGAATCATAATTTTTTGTCCCGGATCTGTATGATATTCCACAAACGCTTTGTCATACAAATGATACTTTAAACGTAATTCTTTCTCAAACTCCAGGAAAAATGCAAAGCAGCGGTTCTTAGACGTGTACTCTTCCAACAATTCATCTGCCACCTGATACATCGCATCTGATAAATGCTCTTTCTCTGAGAAATATTTCAGCAGCCCCAGTTTACACGCATCGTTGAGAGGATTTCCTTCCTGATAACGGGCAAAGATCTGTTCAAATACATACTCCGGTACCACCATATTCCTCACCAGCCATGCATCTGCAAAATACGATAAATATGCCATACAGATCAGTTCCCGTCCCCCGCCTTTTACATAACTCTCGTAGATCTCTTCAATATCCGCAATATAATCAGTCGAATACAGCATCTGGCTTAAAATACGTTCCTCAAGATCAAACGTGTCAATATCAAATGCTCCCGCAGCTTTCCAGATCTCCGCCATCGTCTTTGTTGCACCATTATAATATTTACAAAGATAGATAAGGATCACATCATTATAAGTGCCTCTGTAAAATACATGTTCTGCAAACCCAAGAAGGAAATCATCTTCCTCAAACCCTGCTGTATGAATCGCATAACTGCACAGAGAAACGCATGCAGCCGTATCCATGTGCTCATACCCACACTCTTCTGCCATGCGATACGCAGTTTCATACAAATGTTCTTCCGTCAGGTACTGCATCAGCATACGGCGCGCAGCTGCAGATAACAATTTATGATCCAGACCGGTCAGACAGCCCGCCTCATACTTTCTTTTCCGGTAAAATGATATGATCTGTTCGGCAATTTCCCTTTTATAGCGGTCACTCACCTGCGGTGCTTTTAAAACAGTCCACACACCCGGAAAATCTGAATCATCCACTCCATCCGCAACTTTTTGCTGCATGGAATATAGAATATAGGATAATTCTCCCTGTGCAAGTTCTGTACACTTTTTCACACAATGGTCAATATCCATCAGCGGCTCTTCACAACAACCGATTTCCTCACAGAAACGATTACCATAAATGTCCTCCATGATCAGGCAGTAATCCTTTGTATATACAGTAAAGTATGCAGCCCCGTTCCGGATCACGGATTCCCTGTTATTCACATGATTGCATGCTGGGCTGCATGCATATTCATAAACTTCTATCTTTGCTGCCTGTGGATCCGTACAGATCATCTTGTGCGTAAAAAGAATTTCAGCTGCCCAATGCGCAATATCACTATTTATAATCCCCTGTTCAAACATTTCATCATATATCACGGCCAGATTATCATCGATATGACCAGCCTCCATCTGCTCCATCGCAAACCGTTCCATGATCGGCAGATATTTCTGATATACCTCAGGCTGCACCTTTTTTGCCGCAATAATATTGACAAATAAAACCGCTTTCTGCTGCCAGGACAATCCACTGTCATACTGAAAATACAGCTGAAGCATCTTTGGTACACGTTCTAATTTTCTTCCATCCAGTGATAAAAGATACGCTTCATACAGGCTCGTGATGCGGATCTCACGTTCAATTCCAAGTTCATACCAGTGATGATACTTTGCACCAAAGCACTGGCTGCGGATCAGATATCCTAACACCGCCGTCAGCATTTCATCATCCGGTTTCACCTCATAACACGCCTCTAAAATATGGTATAAAAACGGATGATATTCTTTTTTTTCTGAAATAAGCCCGGCCACCTGTATTGCTATATCCCGTGTCATAATGCCCCATCTTGCAGTCCAGTATAATATGCGAACCTCAAATGATCCAAGTCTCGCCAGTAAATATGGATCCTGCCAGATCAGATAATATGCCTCCAGATAAAAATACGGGCTGTTATCATAACGCATCCAGTCACGAATTGCTTCTAACCTTTCTGCCGGCTTCTGATAATACTCTTCTTTTAAAAATAACAGCACCCAGAACAACATCGAATTATCCGGATGCAGTTTAAAAATCTGTTCCACTTCCGTCGTCAGACGATCCACATAGGACGGCTCCCGCTCCATCAATGTGCACAGATAAAGATAATACCCCCATTCCGGACTTTCATGATCCTCACACGTCCGTTTAAAATCATCTAATATCCAGGATGCCTCCTGTCTCTGGCGGTTGATGATCAGCGTCTGTGCCTTCATCAGTCCATAAATCTTTTCATTCTCACACAAAACGGAAAGATGATCCAAAATAACCCCCGACTGGTTTGCCCATACTCCGGTCACAATCCGTTTCAGGCGGTATTCCAGATAAAGCTGCATTAATTTTATGCGTGATTTCTGGATATCAAAAAAAACAGGTTCATCCTTCGTTTTATTTTCCTGCTTAGTCGTGGCACACACCGTATAGATCAATGGTTTCTGTCCCGGTATCTCCAGACGGATCTTTCCAAAATTCCTTCCCGCATGCATTTTTTCTGCCACAATATAATATTCCACATCACAGATACTTCCCACAAACATCTCATCGGTGACCCGTGGTTTCTTTAAAACCAGAAATTCTGCATCCGAATGGACTCTGATTTCAAGATATCCATGCTGGTTTCTGTTCACCTGAAAAGTTTCAAGTCTGTTTTCATGCACCTGGTAAAATATGGCACTGCTTTCTTCCAATGAAACCACAGTCCGCTTCTTTTTGTGGATTCCGATCAAAAACTCCTCCACTTTCTGTCCGGATGGTGTTCCTTTCGACAAACCCTCATATAAAAGCATCTCCCTTTTTTCATCCGGATGAAATATGTTTTTAAACTTGCCCGAATAAAACAGATGAAATGCCTCGTCAAAGTCGTTTTCTGATAATCTGGCAAAATCGGATAAATTTTTCACTTTGCCAACCGAGGATTCTGCATACAGTTTTGAAACAGACACAACAAAAGAAAGGTTATATTCACCCTGTTCTACTACGATACAGAACTCTCCTTTTTGAATATCACCTTCGATCAGACCATAACTATGAAATTGGTAACGAATCCTTATTTCTTCCCCTTCAAACTGCGGTGTCAGACATTCCATCCTCGGATTGGAAGAATATACGATTCCACGCATCGGCACATGATTTGTGCTTGTGATCACGAAATCCCCCGAAATATCATTACCTTCCATTGCTGTGATGTCAATCTTATCCACAGAAATTGAAAGAGACGGCTTTAAGTGTTCGAATTTTCCCCTTGCCAGTTGTTGTATCCGTCTTCGCAAATCGACACCTGCTTTTTCTCTCTTAATTGCTTGCTTTTTCAATGACAATCATTATAATAGATTATAAACCAATTTGGAGGAGTTCGCAATGATAAAACACAAAGACCATTTTCACGGAAGTGATTTAGAAAAAATAGAACAGATTTACGGCATCAAAAAAGAAGAGATCGTCAGTTTTTCCGCAAATGTCAATCCGCTTGGCGTATCACCGCTTCTTCGGACCGCTCTCTCCGAGCAGATCGATGTGATCACGACATACCCTGACAGGGAATATACATCCCTGCGCAAATGCATTGCAGAATACTGCGGCACCGAATACGAAAACGTCATCGTAGGAAATGGTTCCACGGAACTGATCTCTCTTTTTATACAGATCGAGCACCCGAAAAAAGCGATGGTCATCGGACCTACTTATTCCGAATATGAGAGAGAAATTTCACTCGGCGGAGGCACAACACTCTACTATCCGCTCCGTGAAAAGGACAACTTCCGCTTAGATGTCGACGATTTTATCTCCCATTTAAATGAAAGTATTGACCTGATCGTCATCTGCAACCCGAACAACCCTACTTCATCCTGCATTACCAGAACGGAAATGCGCCATATCTTAGATGCCTGCAAAGAGCATGACATTTACGTTATGGTGGATGAAACTTATGTGGAATTTGCTGATAATATGGCTGAAATCTCAGCCGTGCCGCTGACAAACTATTATAACAACATCGTTATCCTGCGCGGCACCTCAAAGTTTTTTGCAGCACCGGGTCTTCGTCTCGGCTATGCGATCACAGGCAACCGTGACCTGATCAAATCAATCAATACCAGGAAAAATCCGTGGACGATCAACTCCCTTGCTGTCGTTGCCGGAGAGACGATGTTCCGTGACACTGCATATATCAAAGCCACCAAAGATCTGATTTCTTCCGAGCGAGCAAGGATCTACCGGACATTCCAGAAAAGTCCTGATTTTAAAGTGTATGAACCGAGCGGCAATTTCATGCTGGTACGCATTTTAAAAGATGATCTCACTTCACAGGATCTCTTTGACCGCGCAATTCGCGAGAAAATGATGATCCGCGACTGCTCCACCTTTCCATTTTTAGACAACAAGTACATCCGGCTTTGCATCATGAATCCGGAGGACAACGACAGACTGCTTGCATGTCTGCTCCGTTAAGTATTCATTAAGTATTAGCAGGGAAGTTTTGGGACAACCCCAAAGCTTCCTTTTATTCATGATAATAGAATGTTCGCGGAGCGTGCATTTTATTATTTTGGGGCATAAAAAACGGCAGACCATATGATCTGCCGTTTTTTCATGGCCATAGATTCCTGCCGAATCCATACCATTGATTCTTTTATTTTTCCCTGTAATTACATCATTCCCATGCCCGGGTTGCCTGCTGGAACTGCCGGAACATCTTCTTTGATGTTTGCAACAACAGACTCTGTTGTAAGCAGTGTAGATGCAACAGATGTTGCGTTCTGTAATGCTGTTCTTGTAACTTTAACCGGGTCAAGGATACCATTCTCAACCATATCTACATATTCTTCGGTTGCTGCGTTGAATCCGATACCGTCTTTGGACTCTTTTACTTTGTTGATGATAACAGCACCCTCAAGACCTGCGTTTGCAGAAATGTAGTATAACGGAGCTTCGAGAGCTTTTAAGATAACCTTTGCACCGGTCTTCTCATCCCCCTCTAAGGTGTCAGCTAACTCTGCAACAGCTTTGGTTGCATGGATATATGCAGAACCGCCGCCTGCGATGATACCTTCTTCTACTGCTGCTCTTGTTGCATTTAAAGCATCTTCCATACGAAGTTTTGCTTCTTTCATCTCTGTCTCAGTTGCTGCACCGACACGGATGACTGCGACACCGCCTGCTAATTTAGCAAGTCTCTCCTGTAATTTCTCTTTATCGAACTCAGATGTTGTCTCCTCAATCTGTCCACGGATCTGGTTTACTCTGCTTGCGATTGCATCTTTGTCACCGGCACCGTCAACGATTACTGTGTTCTCTTTCTGAACTTTGACAGATTTTGCACGGCCTAACTGATCCATCGTTGTGTCTTTTAATTCCAGACCAAGATCAGAGCTGATTACCTGACCACCTGTTAAGATTGCGATATCTTCAAGCATTGCTTTTCTTCTGTCGCCATAACCAGGTGCCTTGACAGCTACTACGTTGAATGTACCACGCAATTTGTTGACGATCAATGTGGTAAGTGCCTCACCCTCGATGTCCTCAGCGATGATGAGTAATCTTGCGCCGCTCTGTACGATCTGCTCTAACAGAGGAAGAATCTCCTGAATGTTGCTGATCTTCTTATCTGTAATTAAGATGTAAGGATCATCTAATACTGCTTCCATTTTGTCCATATCTGTGCACATGTAAGCAGATACATAACCACGATCAAACTGCATACCTTCTACTAAGTCAAGCTCTGTCTGCATTGTCTTAGATTCCTCGATCGTGATAACACCATCGTTGGAAACTTTTTCCATCGCGTCGGCTACCATGTTACCTACGTTCTCATCTCCTGCAGAGATTGCAGCTACTTTTGCGATCTGGTCTTTTCCGTTTACTTTGGAAGACATTGCAAGGATTGCTTCTACAGCTTTATCTGTTGCTTTCTTCATACCACGGCGAAGGATGATCGGGTTTGCACCTGCTTCAAGGTTCTTCATACCTTCCTGTACCATTGCCTGTGCTAAAACAGTTGCTGTTGTGGTACCATCACCTGCAACATCGTTTGTCTTTGTTGCAACTTCTTTTAACAGCTGTGCGCCCATGTTCTCAAACGGGTCTTCCAGTTCGATCTCTTTTGCGATCGTCACACCGTCATTTGTGATCAATGGTGTTCCGAACGATTTATCCAGAACAACGTTTCTTCCTTTTGGTCCCAAAGTTACTCTTACAGTATCTGCAAGCTGGTTTACACCTTTTTCCAGAGCGGCTCTTGCCTCTGCTCCATATTTAATTTCCTTTGCCATTTTCATTCACACTCCTGTTATACTTCGTCTGTTGACTGTTTCCAAAAAATTGTCTCTTTCTTCTATTTTACAACTGCAAGGATATCATTCTGTTTTACGATAATGTACTCTTCTCCATCCAGCTCTACATCTGTTCCTGCATATTTGGAATAGATTACCTGATCTCCGACTGCAACTTCCATTTTTACTTCTTTGCCATCAACAACTCCGCCAGGTCCTACAGCTACAACTTCTGCCTGCTGTGGTTTCTCCTGTGCCTGTCCCGGAAGAACGATTCCGGATTTTGTTGTTTCTTCTGCTTCAACCTGTTTTAATACAACTCTGTCACCTAAAGGTACTAATGTCATGATCTATATCCTCCTTTATTCTCCAACCT